>OBXH01000955.1_pt1 | contig 18350 bp, 15 predicted proteins | sample 1538101 | NCBI WGS metagenome assembly OBXH01 (sample SAMEA2580141, study PRJEB22360) | human gut metagenome | biome: human gut; feature: human-associated habitat; material: faeces | place: Denmark | collected 2008/2010 | reverse complement strand
CTTTGCGCCCTGCCGCGCCGGGTGTCTGTCCAGCCATCTGCCCGCCGATGCGGCCATCTCGCCCTATCTGGGCGTCTACCTCGCCGCCATCCTCGCCGTGGTGGGCCACTCCAAGCCCATCTACTTCGGCTTCAAGGGCGGCAAGGGCGTGCTGGTGGCCGCTGGTGCCATCCTCGCCGTCCAGCCGGTGCTGCTGCCGGTGCTGGCGCTCATCTTCCTCGCCTGCCTGCTGCCCACCGGTATGGTGTCGCTGGGCAGCATCACGATGGCCGCAGCCTATCCGGTGCTGACGCTGGCGTACAGCCTCCTGCGCGGCCTGCCGACGCAGGACGTCGTGGTCTGCACCGTGGGCGCTGCCATCGTGGGCGGCATGGTCATCTGGATGCACCGCACCAATATCCAGCGCATCCGGGACGGCAAGGAGTACCGTTTCGGTCAGAAGCACAAGAGCAAGTAACCGCAAAAAGCAACGCCCCGCAGGGCGCTCGTTCCATCGAGCTGCCTGCGGGGCGTTTTGTTGTTTGGCAGAGTTATTCCGCGTCGGCTTCCTGAAGGGTCTCGGTGTTGTCCTCGTACTCGGGGTCTTCGATGGCGATGGTCTTTTCCCGTTCAGCAGACTTGCTGCTGAGGTGCTTGCGCAGCCGGGCGGCAAATTCGTCTTCCGGGATGCCGCTCTGGGAGGGGGTGAGGTCGGGTGCGGGGTGGCCGTCGGGCAGGTGAGCGCCGAAGGCCGGGACGAAGAAGAATTTCCGCACGACGAAGATGAGGGCGATGGCCCCCACGCTCAGCAGATTCTCCAGTGCAGATTCGTGGCCCACCACCATGTGGCGTGCGATGGCGTAGAGCAGCACTTCGAGGCTGGAGCCGGGGCTGTGCTTGGCCAGCATCTTGATGAACTCGATGCCGATGACGATGTCCAGCGCGCGCTGTAAGAAGATGCTCACCTCGACGTCGTTGCCGTCGAACAGCAGGCCGGGCATCCATTGCAGCAGGGGGATCATCGACAGCAGCAGGCCGATGAGGACGAGGCCGGACAGCAGGATCTCGAGCAGCGTGGCGGCGCTGATGATCCGGTTGCGCAGTTCGGCACGGTTGTGGCTTTCGACACGGGAATTGGACATGGCGGGGACCTCTCTTTCGAAACTGACCGGAAATATTTTACAACGGTTCGATTCTATTGTAACAAAAGTGAAAAGTGAAGTCAATTCTCCGGAAAAGAAAGTAAGCCGCCATGAAAAACTGGAATCGATAGTAGCACAAAAAGGCCGTCCGCGCCCCGGAGAGGGTGCAGACGGCCTCCTTGCAGACCGGGAAAAACTTATGCCTCAGCGATGGCCTCGATCTCGCAGAGCACGCCCTTGGGCAGGTCCTTCACCGCCACGCAGCTGCGGGCAGGCTTGGAGGTGAAGTACTTGGCGTACACCTCGTTGAAAGCGGCAAAGTCGGCAATGTCGGCGAGGAAGCAGGTGGTCTTGACCACCTTGTCGAAACCCACGCCCGCAGCCTCAAGGATGGCGCCTACATTGCGGCAGCTCTGGTCTGCCTGTGCAGCGATGCCCTCAGCGACCGCGCCGGTGGCGGGATCTACCGGGATCTGGCCGGAGGTGAAGACGAGGCCGCCCACGGTGTAGCCCTGAGAGTAGGGGCCAATGGCGCCGGGGGCTTTTTCGGTGCTGATGATGTTCATATCGATTACCTCACTTGTCCTGAATAGGGATGTCTCCCGCAAAAGGGGAGCGGATGCCAAGAGTCTACCACCAACGGCCTCTGCCGTCAACTGTTGCCGGGGAGAAGATTTTTCAGGAGATTTTAGAGATATTTGCAAAATTGCCTTGACAAGAAATAAACTTTTATGATAATAATAGGATACGAAACTAACATTTTAACGAAAAAGAACGCAGGCGCAGCGCAGGCAGGGCAGTCCGCTTTGCGCAGGCGCATTTCTTTTTTGCAGAAAAAACGATTTCTGAACCACCGGGAGGGGCAGAAAAGGATATGTCGATATTAGTGCATGATTCAAACAAAGCGGCCTGCCGTGCGGCGGCAGCCGCCTTGCAGCAGGGCTGCCGGGCCGCGCTGGTGCGTCCGGCGGGCACCGGCAAGGGCCGCATCGTGTGGGAGATGCTGGCAGAACAGCCTGACACCCGCGTCCTCTGGGTGGCCTCCTGCGCCGCGCGGCTCGAACTGCGCCGCGGGCTGGCGAAGGAGCTGGGCAAAACGCTGGACGGCAGCGTCCGGCTGATGGACTGTGAGCAGCTGGCTGCACAGAGCGCGCTGGGCTGGGTGGCACTGGCAGAGTTCCGGCCCGGTCTGTTGGTGCTGGACGGCTGGCGGGAGATGAGCGCACGGGACTGGACGGACTGCGTCCAGCTCCTGTTCCGCCTCTGCCCGGAGGCCAAGGTGCTGGCGCTGGCCGAGCCGGACGCCCCGGGCGAGAGCTGCCGCGCTGCCGAAGAGCTGCTGGGCGATGCCGTGGTGGAGCCGCTGACGCTGGGCGGGGCATTGGCCGATGGGCTGCTGCCCATGCCGACCTCCTACACGGCGCTGCTCTGGCCGCAGGAGGCCGCAATGGCCCGTCTCCGCGCCGAGGTGAAGAACCTCCGCGTGCCCGGCACGCCCGACCCCAACGCCGAAAAATATCAGGCACTGAGCCTTGCTGTGGAGCAGCTGCCCTCCGTGGAAGTGCTGCTGGCGCGGTGGCTCCCCGATGCCGCCGGGCGGTATCTCGTCCTCTGCGAGGATGCCCAGACGGCGGCGCAGATGGCCCAGCAGGCCGAAGCGCTGTTTGGTGCGGGGGTGCATATCTGCTGCGCCGATGCGCTTTCCAGCGATGCAGAGCCCTTCCTGACCGACGAGGCCGACGCGCTGCGGCTGCTGGTCTGCGTCAACAGTCCTGCTGCCGAGACGCCGCTGACCGGCATTTCAGGCGTTGTCCTCGTCCGCCGCACCGCTGAGGCACCCGCCTATCGGCAGATGCTGGCCCGCGCCCTCGCGGCCTGCGGCAGTGTGCCGGTGGCAGAGCTGAGCGCTACCTTCGAAGGACTGACCTGCGTGCCGCAGCTCCGGAAGGAGTGCGGCGAGAAGCCATTCCCGCTGTCTGAGCCGCTGTCCGCCTGCCGCCGGGCCTACCGGCAGCTTCGCCGGGCACTGGACGCCGAATGGGAGCGCTATTTTGCCGCCGCGAAACAGATGGCCGCAAAAAAGCTGCCGCTGGATGTGCCCCGCGCCTACACCTTTGAGGGAGTGGCCGTGGGCCGCTGGCTGGAAAACCAGCGCCTCGTGCGGGCCGGAAAGAAGAATGGCCGCCTCACTGCCGAGCAGGTCGCCCGGCTGGACAAGATCGGCATGAACTGGAAAAAGCGCCTTGAGCTGGCGTGGGAGAACGGCTGGGCCTCGGCCCGGCGGTACCGCGACAGCCACGCCGACCTTCTGGTGCCGGTCCACTATAAAGATAAGAGCGGCTTTGCGCTGGGCGAGTGGATCGTCTACAACCGCCAGCGCTATCAGGGCGGCAGCCTCTCGGATGACCGCATCGAGCGGCTGGAATCGCTGGGCATGGTGTGGGACACCGGCAGCATCCTCTGGGAAAAGAACTATGCCGCTGCCGTCCAGTACCATCTCGAGCACGATGACCTCGAGATCCCCGTCAAGTACGTCACGCCGGACGGCATGGCGCTGGGCGTCTGGCTGGGCAGCCAGCGGGCCGCCTATAAGGAAGGAACCCTGACCGCCGCCCAGATCGAAAAGCTGGAAGCCCTCGGCGTGGACTGGGCGAACCGGAACGACCGCAAGTGGCAGACTGCCTACGAGGCCGCCGTGAAATATTACAACGCCCATGGCAACATCGACGTGCCCACCGAGTACATTGATGGGGACGGCATCCTGCTGGGCAAGTGGGTGTCCCGCCAGCGGTATGCATGGCAGAACCCCGAGCGCAGCAGTGCCCGGGTCACGCCGGAGCGGAAAGCCCTGCTGGATGAGCTGGGCATGATCTGGGAAAAGACCGACTCGTGGCAGCACCGCTACGAGCTGGCGGCGGCATACAAAAAAGAGCACGGCAGTCTGGCCGTCCCGGCGCAGTACCGGACGGAGGACGGTATCTGGCTGGGCAGCTGGCTCTCCCGCCAGAAGCTGATGCTGCGGGAGGGCAAAAAGCTCTCCGCGGAGCGCTGCGCCGCCCTCAGGGAGCTGTTTCAGGGCGAGAACACCCGCCGCCTTACGGCCACCGTGCCGCCTGCGTGCAGCGTGCGGGAGCAGAACTGGCTGGACAACTATCAAAGCGCCAAGCGCTATGCCGAAAAGAAGGGCACCCTTCTCGTGCCCGCCGGATATGTGGACGAGAGCGGCTTCCGGCTGGGCGTCTGGATCTCGAATCTCCGCGCTGCCCGCAAGGCCCGGCCCGAGTCCTTTCAGGTCACGCCGGAGCACATCGCCATGCTGGACGCCATCGGGATGCAGTGGGACGCACGGGAGGCCAAATGGGACGGGGCGTTCCGTCGCGCCGAGGAATACCGTGCCGCCCACGGCGACCTTCTGGTGCCGGTGAACTACAAGACCGGCGACGGCTTCTGCCTCGGCGACTGGGTCCGCCGGATGCGGGAGAGCTATGCCGCCGCCGATGACCGGCTGACAGCCGCCCACATCCAGAAGCTTGAGGCGCTGGGGATGGTCTGGACGATGCCGCAGGAGAGCTGAGATATTGCTTTTTGAGGTGAGGTGTGCTATACTTCCTCTCGTCTGAATAGAAAACAGCAGGTGCCTGCCGCCAAGGGCTTGTCCTTTGGCCGGGAGGGTAAAAGGGAAGCGGGTGAGAGTCCCGCGCGATCTCGTCACTGTGATAAGGGAGTCCGCTGCCTTGGCGCACGTCGTCGGTCACTGGGAGCTTTGCTTCTGGGAAGGCGGCAGCGGATGATGAGCTTTCAGTCAGGAAACCTGCCCGCTGTTGGTACAGGAGCGCCAAGCTCCGGATCACGAGGAATTGGTCGTACCAAAAAGCCCGAATCGTTCAAAGGGTCTTTTTGCTGTGCCTTCCGCGCGGCAGAAAGGCCCTTTTTCGTTTGAGCTGGCCCCCGTTTCGTACCCTTTCTATCGGAAATACCGATCCCACCCAAACAGAAAGGACTCAAAACAATGCGTAAAGCAACCAACAAGAACTGGCAGCGCGTCACCGCCGCTGCCGCCGCACTGGCCCTGTGTGCCGGTGTGCTCACCGGCTGCGGTGCATCTTCTTCTACTGCTGCCAGCAGCGCCGCAGCAAGCTCTGCTGCCGCCAGCGAGGTGAGCAGCGAGGAGGCCGATGAAATGGCAGCAAAGAACGTGGCAGATCTCATCGACGCCATCTATGTGCAGGAGCGCAACGAGAACACCGACGCCCAGTGCGAGGCCGCCAAGGCCGCATGGGACGCCCTGACCGACGCCCAGAAGGAGCTGGTCGAGGGTGAAGAGGCTGACCCCGATTACTTTGGCCGCGACACCGGCGATGCCTCCAAGGACGACCCCCGCAATGAGGACAACATCGGCGACAACGAGATCCTCGTCGTCAGCTTCGGCACCTCCTTCAACGACAGCCGCGCAGCGGACATCAAGGGCATCGAGGATGCCATTCAGGCCGCTTACCCCGACTGGTCTGTCCGCCGTGCCTTCACTGCACAGATCATCATCAACCATGTGCAGGCCCGTGACGGCGAGAAGATCGACAACATGGAGCAGGCTATGGAGCGCGCTGTCGCCAACGGCGTGAAGAATCTGGTCGTCCAGCCCACCCACCTGATGCACGGCGCGGAGTACGACGAGATGATGGAGCTGGTGGACAGCTACCGCGACAAGTTCGAGTCTGTCGCTGTCGCCGAGCCTCTGCTGGGCGAGGTGGGCAGCGATGCCACCGTCATCAACGCCGACAAGGAGGCTGTCGCCAAGGCAATCACCGCTGAGGCCGTCAAGACCGCTGGCTTCGACAGCGTGGACGCTGCTGCTGCGGATGGCACCGCCTTCGTTTTCATGGGCCACGGCACCTCTCACACCGCAAAGGTGAGCTACAGCCAGATGCAGGCTCAGATGAACGCTCTGGGCTACAAGAACGTCTTCATCGGTACTGTCGAGGGTGAGCCGGAGGAGACTGCCTGCGAGAACGTCATTGAGGCCGTCAAGGCCGCTGGCTACACCAAGGTCGTCCTGCGTCCCCTGATGGTCGTTGCAGGCGACCATGCCAACAACGATATGGCGGGCGACGACGATGATTCCTGGAAGAGCCAGTTCGAGGCCTCTGCTGCATTCGATTCCGTCGAGTGCCAGATCGCAGGTCTGGGCGAGATCGCTGACATCCAGCAGCTCTACATCGCACACACCAAGGCCGCTGTCGATTCCCTGAACGGCTGATTCTGACCCTATGATTGCCCGGAAAGGAGTGCCTTTTCGGGCAATTTCTTTTTCGGTCTGCTTTGAAATCAGGCCATTGCGTGTTATAATCTTTTTGATACGATATAAGTCGAGGTAACTGCTATGAAACTGAAAAATAAATGCTCTCTTCTGCTGGCCGGTGTGATGCTGGCCGGTGCACTCGTCGGCTGCGGCGCATCCAGCGCCCCGGCCAGCTCTGCCGCTTCCTCCGAGGCGGCGGCCTCCTCTGCCGTGAGCGAGGCTGCTTCTGCCTCTGCTGAGGCGGCGCTGCCCGACGGCACCTACGCTGCTGATTTTGACACCGACAGCTCCATGTTCCACGCCAATGAGGCATTCGACGGAAAAGGCGCGCTGACCGTGAAGGATGGTCAGATGACGCTCCACGTCAGTCTCGCCTCCAAGAACATCGTCAACCTCTACGTCGGCACGGCAGAGGACGCAACCTCCCACGAGGCCGACTGGCTCCAGCCCACCACCGATGTGGTGAACTACAGCGACGGCACCTCGGATGAGGTGTACGGCTTCGACATCCCGGTGGAGGCACTGGACACGGACTTCTCCGTTGCCATCCTCGGCAAGAAGGGCAAGTGGTACGACCACACCGTCAGCGTCCGCAATGCACAGCCCACGATGGAGGAGGCCCTTGCCGACGGCGCCTACACCTGCGACGTGACCCTTGAGGGCGGCTCCGGCCGCGCCACCGTGGAAAGCCCTGCGGCTCTGACCGTGGCCGACGGCAGGATGACCGCCACCATCGTCTGGTCCAGCCCCAACTACGACTATATGCTGGTGGACGGCGAAAAGTATCTGCCCACCAACACCGAGGGCAACTCCACCTTCGAGATCCCCGTCGCCGCCCTCGACACCCCGCTGGATGTGGTGGGCGATACCGTCGCCATGAGCACCCCGCACGAGATCGAGTATACGCTGACCTTTACGCTGAAGTAAACCGCTTCGCAGACTGAGAGGTTAAAGCCTATGAAGCGCCGCAATTTTCTGAAAGCCCTGCCCGCCGCCGCACTTGCCCTCGCTGGCTGCGGACAGGCAGAGACCGCCCCGGCCAATACGGCCTCTCTCGTGTTCGACCACAGCTATCCGCTGGACTATGCGGCTCAGTTCTCCGCCGACTGCTATGAGGGGGGATATGTGCTGGTGAACATCCCGGACAGCGGCAGATTCCTCGTGATCCCCGAGGACGCGGCAGAGGTGGATGACCTGCCCGCCGATGTTGTCCCGCTCCGCCAGCCGCTGGACAACATCTACCTCGTCTCCACCTCGGTGATGGACCTCTTCGTCCATCTGGATGCGCTGGACTGCATCGCCCTCTCTGGCACCAAGGCCGAGGGCTGGTATGTGGAGGAGGCCAAGCAGGCCATGCAGGAGGGCCGCATCGCCTACGCCGGCAAATACAGCGCCCCGGACTATGAGCGAATCCTTGCTTCCGGGTGCAGCCTCGCCATCGAGAACACCATGATCCTCCATGATCCGGCGGTCAAGGAACAGCTGGAAAAGTTCGGCGTGCCGGTGCTCATCGAGCGCTCGAGCTATGAGAGCGGCCCGCTGGCCCGGATGGAGTGGCTCAAGCTCTACGGCATCCTGCTGGGCAGGACCGAGCAGGCGGAGGAAATTTTCCGCCAGAAGGTGGAGCAGGTGGCCCCCATCCTCGGGCAGGAGAGCACCGGAAAAACGGTGGCCTTCTTCTCCATCACGTCGAACAACCTCATCACCGTCCGCCGCACCAGCGACTATGTGGCCCAGATGGTGGGGATGGCGGGCGGCGTCTACATTTTTGACGACCTCGAGGGGGACAGCCCGGGCCAGTCCACCATCAAGCTGCCCCTCGAGACCTTCTACGCCCGGGCCAAAGACGTCGATGTCCTCATCTACAACAGCACCATCGAGGGCGTCGTGGAGACCCGTGACCAGCTCATCGAAAAGTGCCCCATGCTGGAGGAGTTCAAGGCTGTCCAGTCCGGCGACTGCTGGTGTACGGCCCAGAGCCTGTTCCAGCAGAGCATGGAGCTGGCCGACCTCATCTCCGATATGAACCTCGTTTTTACCGAGGGCAGGCCTGACCCGGCCTTCCTCCGCTTTTTGCAGCAGATCGTATAAAAGGAGCATTGCCATGACCACCACACGCCGCCTCAGCCTCGCTTACCTCGCCCTCACGGCGGGGCTTGCGGTGCTGTTCGCGCTCAACCTGTTCTGGGGCAGCGTGGAGCTGACGCCCGGGGCAGTGGCTGCAGCCCTGCTGGGCCGGGGCGGGGATGCGCTGGCTGTGGGCATCGTGCTGCAGCTGCGCCTGCCCCGGGCCGTCATGGTGGTGCTGCTGGGCGCGGCCCTCTCCGCAGCGGGTTACCTTTTGCAGACCTTCTTTGCCAACCCCATCGCAGGCCCCTTCGTCATGGGCGTGTCCAGCGGCGCGAAGCTGGCCGTGGCCCTCACGATGGTGGTCTTCCTGCAAAGGGGGCTGCTTACCGGTTCGGCTACCCTCATCATCGCGGCCTTTGCGGGCGCGATGGCGGCGATGGCCTTCGTGCTGGTGGTGGCCCGGCGGGTGCCCCGGATGAGCATCCTTGTCATCTGCGGCATCATGATCGGCTACATCTGCTCGGCCATCACCGACATCGTCGTGACCTTCGCGCAGGACTCCAACATCGTCAACCTCCATAACTGGTCGATGGGCAGCTTTTCCGGCATGACGTGGGCCAACGTGGGCGCTGCGGCCTGCGTGGTGCTGCCCGCACTGGCAGCGGCATTCCTCCTCTCCAAGCCTATGGCGGCCTACCAGATGGGGGAAAGCTATGCCCGAAGCGTCGGCGTGCCGGTGCGGGCCTTCTCGACGGCCCTCGTGCTCCTTTCCAGCCTCCTCTCCGCCTGCGTGACGGCCTTTGCCGGGCCGATCTCCTTCGTGGGCATCGCGGTGCCTCATCTGGTCAAGAGCCTGCTGGGCAGCGCCAAACCCCTCTATGTCCTGCCGGGCTGCTGCCTTGGCGGGGCGGCGTTCTGCCTGCTCTGCGACCTTATCGCCCGCAGCCTGTTCGCGCCCACCGAGCTGTCCATCAGCTCGGTGACAGCAGTTTTTGGTGCACCGGTGGTCATCTGGCTGCTGGTGCGCCGCCAGACAGAGGGAGGCCGGGAATGAGCGAAGAAAAAGCCTTCTGCCGCACCGATGACCTTGCCATCGGCTACGGCAAAACGCCCCTGATGGAGCACATCCGCCTCGGAGCCGAAAAGGGGAGCATCCTCACCCTCATCGGACCCAACGGTGCGGGCAAATCTACCCTCCTCAAGACGCTGGCGGCCCAGCTGGCCCCGCAGGGGGGCGCTGTCCTGCTGGACGGAAAGAGCCTTGCGGACTACTCCGGCCCTGAGCGCGCCCGGAAGATGGCCCTGATGGTGCCCCACACCCGCCGCACTGAGCTGACCACCTGTTTCGAGATGGCCTCCGCCGGGCGCTACCCCTACACGGGGCGGCTGGGCGTCCTCTCGGCGGAGGACAGGCGGCAGGTCCACGCCGCGCTGGCCCTCGTGGGAGCCGAAGCGCTGGCGGGACGGGACTTCAACTGCATCAGTGACGGCCAGCGCCAGCGCGTGCTGCTGGCCCGGGCCATCTGCCAGCAGCCGGAGCTGATCCTGCTGGACGAGCCGACGTCCTTCCTTGACATCAAGGGCAAGGCCGAGCTTCTGGCCATCCTGAAGAGCCTCGCCCGGGACAAGAAGATGGCCGTCATCCTCAGCCTCCACGAATTAGAGCTGGCCCAGAAGATCTCGGATAAGGTCGTCTGCGTCTCGGCGGCGGGCGTCTCGGACGTTATGACGCCCGGACAGGCGTTTGCCCGGGAAAACATCTGTAAAATTTATGATTTGAGCGACGAGCAGTACGCTTTTCTGTACGGTGAAGCGAAAAAGCTCGCCGAGACGGGGCAGCCCCGCTTTGAGCACTATGTCCGCAGCGGTCAAAAGCTCCTGCGCTGCGGTTACACCACCGGCACCTGCGCGGCGCTGGGGGCGGCGGGCGCAGCCCGTCTCCTCCTCACCGGCCGCGCCCCGGAGACGGTGGCCCTCCGCACCCCGAAGGGCATCGTGGTGGAGGTGGAGCCGATCTTCTGCCGCCGGTCGGGCGAGGGAGCGGCGTGCGCCATCCGCAAAGACGGCGGCGACGATGTGGACGTGACCACCGGCCTGCCGGTCATTGCCGGTGTGACCCTCCGGCCGGAGCTGGCCGGAGAGGTGTGCATCCACGGCGGCGAGGGGGTGGGCCGGGTGACGAAGCCCGGCCTCGACCAGCCGGTGGGCGAAGCCGCCATCAACCACGTCCCCCGGGCCATGATAAAGGAGGCGCTGGAAAAGGAGGCGGAGTCTGCCGGATATGCGGGCGGCTTCGATGTCACCATCTCCATCGAGGGCGGGGCCGAGACAGCCAAGCGCACCTTCAATCCCCACATGGGCGTGGAAGGCGGCCTCAGCGTCCTCGGCACCAGCGGCATTGTCGAGCCGATGAGCCAGCAGGCCATCCTCGACACCATCCAGCTGGAGATGGGGCAGGCCGCGCTTCGGGCAGGGACGCCCCGGCGGCTCATCCTCGCCCCGGGCAACTACGGGCTGGACTATCTCCACGAGAATCTGCCGACCCTGAAGTGCATCCCGGTGGTCAAGACCTCGAACTTCATCGGCGATGCGCTGGATATGGCGGCGGCGTCAAAATTCGAGCAGGTGGTGCTGGTGGGCCACATCGGCAAGCTGGTCAAGCTGGCGGGCGGCGTCATGAACACCCATTCCCGCACGGCGGACTGCCGCACCGAGCTGCTCTGCGCCCACGCCGCTCTCTGCGGCGCGTCCCGGGACGTCTGCGCGTCCCTGATGGGCGCCGCCACCACCGACGCCTGCATGGAGATATTGGACAAGGCAGAGCTGAGAGAGCCGGTGCTGTCGAGCCTGCTGGATGCCATCCAGCTCCACCTCGACCGCCGCGCCGCCGGGGCGTTCCGGGTGGGTGCGGTGCTCTTCTCCAACCAATACGGCCCGCTGGGCCAGACCAAGACTGCAAAGGAGCTGCTGGACGAATGGAAAAACGGATCGGCGTCTTGTACGGCGTCAGTGCAGGCCCGGGCGACCCGGAGCTGATGACCCTGAAGGCGGTCCGCTGCCTCGGAAAATGCCCGGTCATCGCCGCACCCCAGACCGCCGGAGGCCGGATGCTGGCGCTGGACATCGCCCGGGGCGCGGTCGGGCTGGACGGCAAGACCATCCTGCCCCTGCGCTTTGCCATGAGCCGCGACCCGGAGATGCTGCGCGCCTCCCATGAGGAGGCCGCCTTGGCGGTGAAAGAGCATCTGGATGCCGGGCAGGACGTCGCCATGCTCAACCTCGGCGATGTCTCGGTCTATGCCACCTTCGGCTATTTGCAGGAGATCTTAGAGGCGGAGGGCTATAAGACCGTGATGATCCCCGGGGTGCCAAGCTTCTGCGCCGCCGCGGCCCGGCTGGGCCAGTCCCTGACGGGCGGGATGGAAGCGCCTCTGACCATCGCCCCGGGACGACACGCGGCCGAGGTACTGGCCGCACCGGGGACGAAGGCGCTGATGAAATCGGGCCGTCAGCTGCCGGAGACGCTGGCCGCACTGGCCGAAGCCGGGCTTCTGGGCCGCAGTGCGATGGTCTGCAACTGCGGCCTGCCGGACGAGGAGGTCTGGCCCGACCTGTCTGCCTGCGATGCCAGCCGTCCGGCGGGCTATTTTGCAACAATCTTAGTAAAGGAAGGGTAACGGATATGGTTCATTTTGTGGGAGCGGGGCCGGGTGCGCCCGACCTCATCACCCGTCGGGGCGCGGCCCTGCTGGCCGATGCCGACTGCATCATCTATGCGGGCAGCCTCGTCAACCCGGCCCTGCTGGGTCTGGCAAAGCCCGGCTGCGCCATCTACAACAGCGCCGAGATGACGCTGGAACAGGTGTTGGACACCATCCGCGCTACGGAGCAGGCGGGCGGCACCACCGTCCGACTCCACACCGGTGACCCCTGCCTTTATGGGGCCATCCGGGAGCAGATGGATGCGCTGGACGCCGACGGCATCCCCTACGATGACACCCCGGGCGTGTCCAGCTTCTGCGGCGCAGCGGCGGCGCTCTGTGCCGAGTACACCCTGCCCAATGTGAGCCAGACCGTCATCATCACTCGGATGGAGGGCCGCACCCCCGTCCCCGAGGCCGAGCAGCTGGCAAAGCTGGCCGCGCATGGGGCCACCATGGTCATCTTCCTCTCCATCGGGCTGGTGGACAAGGTCCAGCAGGCCCTCCTTTCCAGCGGCGGCTACCGCTCCGACACCCCCGCCGCAGTGGTGTATAAGGCCACATGGCCGGAGCAGAAGGTGGTGCGGTGCACCGTCTCCACGCTGGCCGAGGAGACCCGCAAAAACGGCATCACCAAGACGGCCCTCATCGTCGTGGGCGATTTTCTGGGGCGGGATTACGACCGCAGCAAGCTCTACGACCCTGCCTTTACCACCGAGTTCCGGCAGGGGACGGAGGCCGGAAAATGAGCTGTGCGTATCTGGCCTTTACGGCAAGGGGCGAGGCACTGGCCCGTCGGCTGGCGGAGGCCCTGCCCGGCAGCGTGAGCCGCTGCGGCGGGGAAGTGACCCTGAAGGGCTGGACGGCGGAGCACTTTGCACAGAACGAGGCGCTTATTTTTGTAGGAGCTGTGGGCATCGCCGTCCGGGCCGTCGCGCCTTATTGCAAAAGCAAGGCCAGCGACCCGGCGGTGGTGGCTGTGGACGAGGGCGGGCAGTTCGCCGTGCCCCTGTTGTCGGGCCATCTGGGGGGCGCGAATGCGCTGGCCCGGGCGCTGGCGGAGGTCTGCGGCGCGGTGCCGGTCATCACGACGGCCACCGATGTCAACGGCCTTTTTGCCGTAGACCTCTGGGCCAAGGCGCAGGGCTGCGCCCTCCTTGAGCCGGAGCGCATCAAGCGCGTCAGCGGCGCCCTGCTGGCCGGACAGACCGTCCGGTACTGGTCGGCGTGGCCAGTGGCGGGGGAATCCCCCGCCGGGGTGGAGCGGGCCGGGACGCCCGAGGCCGCCGATTTCGCCCTCACCCTCACGCCGGAGGGCGAGGCGCTCCACCTCGTGCCCCCCATCGGGGTGCTGGGCGTGGGGTGCCGCCGGGGCACGACGGCAGAGCGGCTGGAAGAGGCGTTCTCGGCCTTCTGTGCCTCGTCGGGCCTCAGCCCGGCGGCAGTCTCGGCGGCTGCCAGCATCGACCTGAAAAAAGAGGAGCCGGGGCTTGCGCAGTTCTGCGAAGCCCACGGCTGGCCCATCACATTCTATTCGGCAGACCAGCTGCGGGCCGTGCCGGGGCAGTTCACCCCCTCGGCTTTCGTGGCCGGTGTCACCGGCGTGGACAATGTCTGCGAGCGGGCAGCGGCAAAAGCCTCGGGCGGGGCGCTCCTGCTGCCCAAGACAGCGGGCGGCGGCGTGACGCTGGCGCTGGCCGTCCGCCCCTTTGCACCCGATTGGAGGACAGAGCAATGAGTGAGAACCGAAAGACCGTGTTCGTCGTGGGGCTTGGCCCCGGCGGCGGACAGTTTCTGACCGTGCAGGCGCAGAGCGCCTTGCAGCAGGCCGAGGTGTTGTGCGGCTATACGGTCTACATCGACCTTGTGCGCCCCCTCTACCCGGAAAAGGAGTGCTACGCCACCGGAATGACCCGGGAGCTTGACCGCTGCCGCTGGGCGCTGGATACCGCTCGGGCAGGCCGGGACGTGGCGCTGGTCTGCTCCGGCGATGCCGGGGTCTACGGCATGGCAAGCCCCCTTCTGGAGCTGGCCGAGGCGTATCCGGATGTTGATGTGGAGGTCGTGCCCGGCTTGACCGCCGCCCTCAGCGGCGGGGCGGTGCTGGGGGCACCGCTGGCCCACGATTTCTGCGTCCTCTCTCTGTCCGACCGCCTCACGCCGTGGGAGGTCATCGAAAAGCGTCTGGCCTGCGCGGCGCAGGGCGATTTCGCGCTGGCGCTGTACAATCCCTCCTCTAAGGGCCGCCCCGACTACCTGCGCCGGGCCGTGGACATCCTGCTGGCCTACGGCAAGGCCCCTGACACCCTCTGCGGCTGGGTGCGGAACATCGGCCGGGAGGGACAGGAAAAGCAGCTCCTGCCTCTCAGCCAGCTCCGGGACACCGAGGTGGATATGTTCACCACCGTCTTTGTGGGCAACGCGGCCACCCGTGCGCTGAACGGGCGGATGGTCACGCCGCGGGGGTACCGCCGATGAGAGTGGTCCTGTTCAGCGGTACCACCGAGGGGCGGGAGCTTTCCCGTCGGCTGGCAGAGCTTGGCCTTGAAGTCACCGTCAGCGTAGCCACCCCGCTGGGGCAGGAAGAGCAGGGGAGCGCCTCCGGCGTCACCGTCCGGTGCGGACGGCTCCTGCCCGATGAGATGGCCGCTCTCCTGAAGGGCGCTGCCCTCTGCATCGACGCCACCCACCCCTACGCAGTGGAGGCGACGAAGAACATCCGGGCGGCGGCAGAGTCTGCGGGGGTCGGGTATCTCCGCCTCCTCCGCCCGGCCAGCCCCCTGCCGGAGGGCTGTCTTGTCTTCGGGAGCGCAGGGCAGGCGGCGGAGGCGCTGGCGCAAAAGGAAGGAAACCTTCTGCTGGCCACCGGGGCCAAAGAGCTGCCTCAGTTTGCGGCCATCCCGCCCCAGCGGCTCTATCCCCGCGTCCTGCCCACGCTGGAAAGCATCGCAGCCTGTGAGGCGGCGGGCATCCCCCACCGCAACATCATCGCCATGCAGGGGCCGTTCAGCTTCGCGCTCAATCAGGCGATGATGGAGCAGTTCCATATCCGCTGGCTGGTCACGAAAGACGGCGGCGCAGCGGGCGGATTCGACGAAAAAGCCGCTGCCGCCGCCGCCGCGGGGGCGCAGCTGGTGGTCATCCGCCGCCCGCCCGAGGAGGGCGAGACGGCGGAAGAGGTGCTGAAACGCTGCAAGGAGATGATAAGATGAACGTGACACTCATCGGCATGGGTTCCGGCCAGCCCGAGAGCCTGACCCTCCAGAGTCTGGCCGCGCTGCGGCAGGCCGACCTCATCCTTGGTGCGCGGCGTCTGCTGGCGGCTCTGCCCGCCGGCTGCACCGCCAACCGCGCCGCTGCCTACCGCGCCGACGAGGTGGCGGAGCTTCTGCACACCTCCGGCGCAGAGAACGCCGTGCTGGTCTACAGCGGCGACACCGGCTTTTACTCCGGCGCAGCCGCGCTGCTGGATAAGCTTTCGGCTCTCGGCATCCGCGCCCGGGTGCTGCCGGGCCTTTCCAGCGTCCAGCTCCTTGCGGCGGCGCTGGGCCGTTCGTGGCAGGACTGGAACCTCGTCTCGGCCCATGGCCGCGCCTGCGACCCGGTGGCCGAGTGTATGCAGGGCAGGCCCGCCTTTTTCCTCACCGGCGGCAGTGAAGACCCTGCCACCCTCTGCGTCCAGCTGGCGGCGGAGGGCTTCGGCGAGGTGGAGGCCGTCGTGGGCCAGTGCCTCGGCACGCCGGAAGAGAAGCTCTTCCGGGGCAGGGTGCAGGAGCTGGCGGCGGGCCGCTTCGACAGCCTGAGCGTCCTCCTCGTGGAGGCCGCAGAGGTGCAGCCCCGCCGCACGCCGGGCCTGCCGGATGAAGCGTTCGAGCGGGGCAGTGTCCCTATGACCAAGCAGGAGGTGCGGGCTGCTGTGCTGGCAAAGCTGGCCGTCCGCCCGGAGGACATCCTGTGGGACGTGGGGGCCGGGACGGGCAGTGTCAGCGTGGAGCTGGCGCTGGCTGCGCCCCGGGGCAGGGTCTACGCGGTGGAGTGCGACCCGGAGGGCTGCGCCCTCATCCGGGCCAACCGCCAGAGATTCCTCGCCCGCAACCTGACCCTCGTGGAGGGGCTTGCCCCCGCCGCGCTGGCCGACCTGCCCGCGCCGGACGCCGTCTTTATCGGCGGCAGCAAGGGCAGCCTCGCCGCCATCGTGGACGCTGCGCTGGAAAAGAACCCCGCCGCCCGCATCTGCGCGTCGGCCATTGCCCTCGAGACCCTCTCGGCGGCGGTGGCTGCGCTGACGGCCCGGGGCCGGACGGTGCAGGTGAGCCAGATCGCCGTCAGCCGGGCCAGAGCCGTGGGCGGGCTGCACCTCATGATGGCCCAAAACCCCATCTACCTCATCACGGGAGAATGACCATGATCCAATTTCTACTGGCGGCACCCCGCTCGGGCAGCGGCAAGACCACCATGACCTGCGCCCTCCTGATGGCGCTCAAGCGGCGGGGCTACACGCCCTGCGCCTTCAAGAGCGGGCCGGATTACATCGACCCCATGTTCCACCGGGCGGTGCTGGGGGTGGAGAGCCACAACCTCGACCTCTTTTTCTCCCCGCCCGAAACGGTGCGCGCCCTCTACGCGAAGGGAGCCTCCGGCCACGGCGCGGCGGTCTGTGAGGGGGCGATGGGCTTCTACGATGGCCTCGGCGGTGTGAGCGACAAGGCCAGCGCGTGGCATCTGGCCGACACGCTGGGCCTGCCGGTGCTGCTGGTGGTGGAGCCGAAGGGCCAGAGCCTGACGCTGGCCGCAGAGCTGCGGGGCCTCGACGGCTTCCGCACCCCCAGCCATCTTGCGGGCATCCTGCTCAACAACTGCACGGCCCGGATGCACGCCCTGCTGGCCCCCATGCTGGAAGCGGAAACGGGCCTGCCGGTGCTGGGTTTCCTGCCCAAGCTCCCGGAGGCCGTCATCGGGAGCCGCCATCTCGGCCTCTACACGGCGGCAGAGGTGGAGGACCTGCAAAAAAAGCTGGCCGCACTGGCCGCAGCGGCGGAGGAGCAGATCGACTGGCCCCGCCTGCTGGCCCTCTGCGAAAAAGAGCCGCCCGCCCTGTCCGGGCAGGCGGAGACACCCCCGGCCCGCGTCCGCATTGCTGTGGCGCAGGACGAAGCCTTCTGCTTCACCTATGCCGAGACGCTGGAAGCGCTCCGGGACGCCGGGGCAGAGCCGGTCTTTTTTAGCCCTCTCCGGGACGCAAGCCTGCCGGAGAAGGTCGGCGGGCTGTATCTGCCCGGCGGCTACCCGGAGCTTCATGCCAGAGCACTGAGCGAAAATAACGCGCTTCTGCGCGAGATAAAAAAGAGGGTCGAAGCCGGTCTGCCCACAGTGGCCGAGTGCGGCGGCTTCCTCTATCTGGGGCAGCAACTCACCGACACCGCCGGGCAGAGCTGGCCGATGGCCGGGGTCCTGCCGGGGACGGCGCAGGACGCCGGGCGGCTCGTCCGGTTCGGCTATGCCGAGCTGAGGGCCGAAGAGGACAGTATGCTCTTCCGGGCCGGAGAGCATTTTCCCATCCATGAGTTCCACCACTGGGACTCCACCGCCAACGGCACGGCCCTCACGGCCCGCAAGCCGGTGGGGGGCACGGAATGGCGGTGCGGATTTGCAAACGAGCATTTCTATGCGGGTTTCCCGCATTTATACTGGGCGGGCACGCCCCTGCCGCAGCGTTTTGCCGCTGCGGCGGAAGCATATAGGAGAGACCATGACTGAGACAGAACTTGCCGCCCTCTGCGCGGCCATCACGCCGCCGGACGAAGCCGCCCGGGCGGCGGCACACGCCCACTGGGCCAGCCTCGCTAAACCGCTGGGCGGGCTGGGGGCACTGGAAACTGTGCTCGAAGACGCCGCGGCCCTTACCGGCAGCGCGAAGCTGGAGTTTTCCCACCGCGCGGTGCTGGTGCTCTGCGCCGACAACGGCGTGGTGGCGCAGGGCGTCAGCCAGACCGACAGCAGCGTGACCCGCGCCGTGGCCGAGAACCTCGCCGCCCGCCGCACCAGCGTCTGCCGGATGGCCCAGACGGCCCGGTGCGAGGTGGTGCCGGTGGATATGGGCATCGCGGGCGAGCCTGTGGCAGGGGGGCCCCACCCGCCCCTCGGCCCCCGCCGACCTTCCGG
>OBXH01000948.1_pt1 | contig 18636 bp, 32 predicted proteins | sample 1538101 | NCBI WGS metagenome assembly OBXH01 (sample SAMEA2580141, study PRJEB22360) | human gut metagenome | biome: human gut; feature: human-associated habitat; material: faeces | place: Denmark | collected 2008/2010 | reverse complement strand
AGAATACGAGTGTAACCACCGGCACGGCTCGCGAAACGCGGGCCCAGTTCGTTAAACAGTTTTGCCACGATCTCGTTATCACGAGTACGGGCGAATGCCAGACGACGATTAGCAACGCTATCAGTCTTGGCAAGAGTAATCAGCGGCTCAACTACGCGGCGCAGCTCTTTCGCTTTAGGCAGAGTCGTCTTGATGATTTCATGACGAACCAGTGAACCTGCCATATTGCGGAACATAGCCTGGCGATGGCTGCTGTTGCGGTTCAGTTGACGACCACTCTTACGATGGCGCATGACCTTATCCTTCTCAGTAAAACCTTAACCTGTGATCTGGTTACTCGTCAGCGATGCTTGCCGGTGGCCAGTTTTCCAGGCGCATGCCCAGAGACAGTCCACGGGAAGCCAGCACGTCTTTAATCTCAGTAAGAGATTTTTTACCAAGGTTAGGCGTTTTAAGGAGCTCAACCTCGGTACGCTGTACCAGATCACCGATATAGTGGATAGCTTCTGCTTTAAGGCAGTTAGCAGAGCGGACAGTCAATTCCAGATCGTCAACAGGGCGCAGCAGGATCGGATCGAACTCTGGTTTCTCTTCTTTCACTTCAGGCTGACGTACATCACGTAAGTCAACAAAAGCTTCCAGTTGTTCAGCCAGAATGGTTGCCGCACGACGAATCGCCTCTTCAGGATCGATTGTGCCGTTGGTTTCCATTTCGATGACCAGCTTGTCCAGGTCGGTACGCTGTTCTACACGCGCTGCTTCAACATTGTAGGCAATACGCTCCACAGGGCTGTAGCATGCGTCGACCAGCAGACGGCCGATTGGGCGCTCATCTTCTTCCGAATGAATTCGGGTAGAAGCCGGCACATAACCACGACCGCGCTGAACTTTGATACGCATGCTAATAGACGCGTTCTCATCGGTCAGGTGGCAGATCACGTGCTGCGGCTTGACGATTTCGACATCACCGTCGTGGGTGATATCGGCTGCAGTCACAGGGCCAATGCCAGATTTATTCAAGGTAAGAATAACTTCATCTTTGCCCTGAACTCTCACCGCCAGCCCTTTCAGGTTGAGCAGGATTTCCAGGATATCTTCCTGAACGCCTTCTTTGGTGCTGTACTCATGTAGTACACCATCAATCTCAACCTCGGTCACCGCGCAACCCGGCATCGATGAGAGCAGAATACGGCGCAGTGCGTTACCCAGAGTATGGCCAAAGCCACGCTCTAAAGGCTCAAGGGTCACCTTGGCGTGCGTCGAACTCACTTGCTCGATATCAACCAGGCGCGGTTTTAGAAACTCTGTCACAGAACCCTGCATTGTGTCCTCTCTTTGGTACTAAGCTTTACTTGGAGTAAAGCTCGACGATCAGGTGTTCGTTAATGTCCGCAGACAGATCAGAACGCTCCGGCTTACGCTTAAACGTACCTTCCATCTTGCCAGCATCAACTTCCAGCCAGGTTGGCTTTTCACGCTGCTCAGCCAGCTCCAGAGCGGCTTTCACGCGAGACTGCTTCTTCGCTTTCTCACGAATGCTTACAACGTCATTCGGACTAACCTGATAAGAAGCGATGTTAACAACACGACCGTTTACCATAATTGCTTTATGGCTAACCAGCTGACGTGCTTCTGCACGAGTGGCACCGAAGCCCATACGGTATACAACGTTGTCCAGACGACCTTCCAGCAGAGCCAACAGGTTTTCACCGGTGTTGCCTTTCAGACGTGCTGCTTCTTTGTAGTAGTTACGGAACTGACGCTCCAGCACACCATAGATACGGCGAACTTTTTGCTTTTCACGCAACTGCACACCATAGTCAGACAGACGCGGTTTACGCGCACCGTGCTGGCCAGGAGCTTGTTCAATTTTACACTTGGTATCGATCGCGCGAACGCCAGACTTAAGGAATAAGTCGGTGCCCTCACGACGGCTCAGCTTGAGCTTAGGACCCAAATATCTTGCCATTTTCTTTCTCCAACAAACCTGGAAAACGAAGCGTTATACGCGACGTTTTTTCGGCGGACGACAACCGTTATGAGGGATCGGAGTCACATCAGTAATGTTAGTGATGCGGAAACCTGCGGCGTTCAGAGCACGAATAGTAGATTCGCGGCCTGGACCCGGACCTTTAACCATAACTTCCAGATTCTTGATGCCGTATTCTTTCACGGCGTCAGCGCAACGCTCTGCTGCAACCTGTGCTGCAAACGGAGTGGATTTGCGAGAACCACGGAAACCGGAACCACCGGCTGTTGCCCAACCCAACGCGTTACCCTGACGATCAGTGATAGTCACGATGGTGTTGTTGAAAGAAGCATGGATATGAGCCACGCCGTCAGAGACTTGTTTTCTTACACGTTTACGTGCACGAATTGGTGCCTTTGCCATTATTCAATCACCCCGATTATTTCTTGATCGGTTTGCGCGGACCCTTACGGGTACGTGCGTTGGTCTTGGTACGCTGACCGCGAACCGGGAGACCACGACGATGACGCAAACCGCGATAGCAACCAAGATCCATCAGGCGCTTGATGCTCATGCTGATTTCACGGCGCAGATCACCTTCAACGACAAATTTGGCAACTTCGTCACGCAGCGTGTCGATTTGTCCTTCAGACAGCTCACTGATCTTAACATCTTCAGCGATACCCGCTGCAGCCAGGATGGCTTTAGAACGGGTCTTGCCGACGCCATAAATCGAAGTTAATGCGATTACGGCATGCTTATGATCAGGAATGTTAATGCCTGCTATACGGGCCACTATGCACTCCTACTATTTAATATGTACGTTCCATGCTGAAAAGCCCGTTTTCAGGATACTCAAATGGAAACGCACAGACATACAAAAGATTGGCTGGCTAATCTAGCCAGCTCAACCCAACTTTGCAAGAAAAATATGCGAAAAAATCAGCCTTGGCGCTGTTTATGCTTCGGCTCGGCACTGCAAATCACACGGATGACACCATCACGCTTAACGATTTTGCAGTTACGGCATAATTTCTTGACGGAAGCACGAACTTTCATTTTTACTCTCCGTAACTTCTCGGGCGACCAATTATCGGCCGTAGCCTTTCAGGTTCGCCTTCTTCAATGCAGACTCATACTGACTGGACATCATCAGAGTTTGCACTTGAGCCATAAAGTCCATAATCACGACAACAACGATAAGCAGTGAGGTCCCACCGAAGTAGAACGGTACTTTCATTGCATCACGCATGAACTCCGGGATCAGGCAGATAAAGGTAATGTACAGCGCACCAACCAAGGTCAGGCGGGTCATTACTTTATCGATATACTTCGCCGTTTGCTCTCCCGGACGAATTCCTGGTACAAATGCACCGGACTTCTTCAGGTTATCTGCTGTTTCACGCGGGTTGAAAACCAACGCCGTGTAGAAGAAACAGAAGAAGATGATTGCAGACGCATAGAGTAACACATAAAGCGGTTGCCCAGGCTGCAAATACAGCGAAATTGTTGTCAGCCAGTTCCAACCAGTACCGCCCCCGAACCATGACGCGATGGTCGCCGGGAACAGAATAATACTGGAAGCGAAGATTGCCGGGATTACCCCCGCCATATTCACTTTCAGCGGTAAATGTGTGCTCTGTGCAGCATAGACACGACGACCTTGCTGACGTTTCGCGTAGTTTACCACAATGCGGCGTTGACCACGCTCAACAAATACAACAAAGAACGTCACTGCAAATACTAATACTGCAACCAACAGCAACACGAGGAAGTGCAGGTCGCCTTGACGCGCTTGCTCGATAGTATGGGCAATGGCTGGCGGGAGTCCCGCGACAATACCGGCGAAGATAATGATTGAAATACCGTTGCCGATACCTCGTTCAGTAATCTGTTCGCCCAACCACATCAGGAACATGGTTCCTGTGACCAGACTTACAACAGCGGTGAAGTAGAATGCAAAGCCCGGGTTAATGACCAGGCCTTGCATGCCAGGCATATTCGGCAGACCGGTAGCAATACCGATCGACTGGAATATTGCCAGCACCAGAGTACCGTAGCGGGTGTACTGGCTGATCTTACGACGACCAGACTCCCCTTCTTTCTTAATTTCTGCCAACGTTGGGTGAACCACCGTCAGCAGCTGGATAATGATCGATGCCGAAATATATGGCATGATCCCCAGAGCAAAGATAGAAGCACGGCTGAGAGCACCACCAGAGAACATGTTAAACATTTCAATGATGGTGCCTCGCTGTTGCTCAAGCAGTTTGGCAAGTACAGCGGCATCAATACCAGGGATCGGAATAAAAGAGCCAATACGGAACACAATCAGCGCACCGATAACAAACAGCAGTCTGCGTTTCAGCTCGCCTAAGCCACCTTTGGCACTTTGAAAATCTAATCCCGGTTGTTTAGCCATCTGCTACTTATTCCTCGATTTTACCGCCAGCAGCTTCGATAGCAGCACGAGCGCCTTTAGTAACACGCAGGCCACGAACAGTTACCGGAGTCGTTACTTCGCCAGCCAGGATCACTTTCGCGAACTCGATCTGGATACCGATAATGTTAGCCGCTTTCAGCGTGTTCAGGTCTACTACACCGCCTTCTACTTTAGCCAGGTCAGACAGACGAACTTCGGCTGTAATCGCTGCTTTACGAGAAGTGAAGCCGAATTTCGGCAGACGACGGTACAGAGGCATCTGACCACCCTCGAAACCGCGACGTACGCCACCGCCAGAACGAGACTTCTGACCTTTGTGACCACGACCACCGGTTTTACCGAGGCCAGAACCGATACCACGACCCAGGCGTTTACCCGCCTTTTTGGAGCCTTCGGCCGGAGACAGAGTATTTAAACGCATCTCTTACTCCTCAACTTTAACCATGAAGGAAACCGCGTTGATCATACCGCGAATAGCAGGAGTATCCTCGCGCTCTACGGTGTGACCAATACGACGCAGACCCAGGCCAAGCAGCGTTGCCTTGTGTTTCGGCAGACGACCGATTGCACTGCGGGTTTGAGTAATTTTAATAGTCTTTGCCATGGTTTATTTCCCCAGAATTTCTTCAACGGATTTACCACGCTTGGCAGCGACCATTTCTGGAGAATTCATATTTTCCAGGCCATCAATAGTTGCACGAACCACGTTGATCGGGTTGGTGGAACCATATGCTTTAGCCAGAACGTTATGAACCCCAGCGACTTCCAGAACGGCGCGCATTGCACCACCGGCGATGATACCGGTACCTTCGGAAGCCGGCTGCATGAATACGCGAGAACCCGTGTGAACACCTTTAACAGGGTGTTGCAGAGTGCCGTTATTCAGCGCGACGTTAATCATATTGCGACGGGCTTTTTCCATCGCTTTCTGGATCGCTGCTGGAACTTCACGCGCTTTACCGTAACCAAAACCAACGCGACCGTTACCATCGCCAACTACAGTCAGAGCTGTGAAGGAGAAAATACGACCACCTTTAACGGTTTTAGATACGCGGTTTACCGCGATCAGCTTTTCCTGCAGTTCGCCAGCTTGTTTTTCGATGTGAGCCATCTTACACCTCTACCTTAGAACTGAAGGCCAGCTTCACGGGCAGCATCTGCCAGTGCCTGGACACGACCATGATATTGGAACCCGGAACGGTCAAAGGATACATCTTTGATGCCTTTTTCCAGAGCGCGTTCAGCGACAGCTTTACCCACAGCTGCAGCCGCGTCTTTGTTACCGGTGTACTTCAGTTGTTCAGCGATAGCTTTTTCTACAGTAGAAGCAGCTACCAGAACTTCAGAACCGTTCGGTGCAATTACCTGTGCGTAAATGTGACGCGGGGTACGATGTACCACCAGGCGAGTTGCGCCCAGCTCCTGGAGCTTGCGGCGTGCGCGGGTCGCACGACGGATACGAGCAGATTTCTTATCCATAGTGTTACCTTACTTCTTCTTAGCCTCTTTGGTACGCACGACTTCGTCGGCGTAACGAACACCCTTGCCTTTGTAAGGCTCAGGACGACGGTAGGCGCGCAGATCCGCTGCAACCTGGCCGATCACCTGCTTATCAGCGCCTTTCAGCACGATTTCAGTCTGAGTCGGACATTCAGCAGTGATACCCGCAGGCAGCTGATGGTCAACAGGATGAGAGAAACCCAGAGACAGGTTAATCACATTGCCTTTAACCGCTGCACGGTAACCTACACCAACCAGCTGCAGCTTCTTAGTGAAGCCTTCGGTAACACCGATAACCATTGAGTTCAGCAGGGCACGCGCGGTACCAGCCTGTGCCCAACCGTCTGCGTAACCATCACGCGGACCGAAGGTCAGGGTATTATCTGCATGTTTAACTTCAACAGCATCGTTGAGAGTACGAGTCAGCTCGCCGTTTTTACCTTTGATCGTAATAACCTGACCGTTGATTTTTACGTCAACGCCGGCAGGAACAACGACCGGTGCTTTAGCAACACGAGACATTTTTTCCTCCGATTAGGCTACGTAGCAGATAATTTCGCCACCAAGACCAGCCTGGCGCGCTGCACGATCAGTCATAACACCTTTAGAGGTAGAAACAACTGCGATACAGACCCGCCATAACTTTCGGCAGCTCATCTTTACGTTTATAGATGCGCAGACCTGGGCGGCTGACACGCTGAATGCTTTCTACAACAGCTTTGCCCTGGAAATACTTCAGAGTAAGTTCCAGTTCAGGCTTGGTGTCGCCTTCAACTTTAAAATCTTCAATAAAACCTTCTTCCTTCAGCACGTTGGCGATTGCCACTTTCAGCTTGGAGGAAGGCATGGTGACCGCAGCTTTGTTCGCGGCCTGACCGTTACGGATACGGGTCAGCATATCCGCGATCGGATCTTGCATGCTCATCTGTCTTTACTCCCGTGATTCAATTGGTGACAATTACCAGCTAGCCTTTTTCAGACCCGGGATTTCACCGCGCATAGCGGCTTCACGGACCTTAATACGGCTCAACCCGAACTTCCGCAGGAAACCATGCGGACGACCTGTTTGACGGCAGCGGTTACGCTGACGAGACGGGCTGGAATCACGCGGCAGAGTCTGCAGCTTGAGAACAGCGTTCCAACGATCTTCGTCGGAAGCGTTCACATCAGAGATGATCGCTTTCAGTTCAGCGCGTTTCGCGAAGTATTTATCAGCTAAAGCTACGCGTTTTACTTCGCGTGCTTTCATTGATTGCTTAGCCATTTAGTAACCCTACCTTACTTGCGGAACGGGAAGTCAAAGGCAGCCAGCAGAGCGCGGCCTTCTTCGTCAGATTTCGCAGTAGTGGTAATGGTAATATCCAAACCACGAACGCGGTCGACTTTATCGTAGTCGATTTCTGGGAAGATGATCTGCTCACGGACACCCATGCTGTAGTTACCACGACCGTCGAAAGACTTAGCGGACAGGCCACGGAAGTCACGGATACGAGGTACAGCAATAGTGATCAGGCGCTCAAAGAACTCCCACATGCGTTCGCCACGCAGAGTTACTTTACAGCCGATCGGATAGCCCTGACGGATTTTGAAGCCTGCAACAGATTTGCGTGCTTTGGTGATCAGCGGTTTTTGACCGGAGATTGCTGCCAAGTCTGCTGCTGCGTTATCCAGCAGTTTTTTGTCAGCGATCGCTTCACCAACACCCATGTTCAGGGTGATCTTCTCGACCCGAGGGACTTGCATGACAGAATTGTAGTTAAACTCAGTCATGAGTTTTTTAACTACTTCGTCTTTGTAGTAATCATGCAGTTTCGCCATCGTACTACTCCAAATTACTTGATAGTTTCGCTGTTAGACTTGAAGAAACGGACTTTTTTACCGTCTTCGAATCTAAAGCCTACACGGTCAGCCTTGCCGGTTGTCGCATTGAAGATTGCTACGTTGGAAACCTGAATAGCGGCTTCTTTTTCAACGATGCCACCCGGTTGGGTCAGGGCCGGAACCGGCTTCTGATGTTTCTTAACCAGGTTGATACCTTCAACAATGACCTTGCCGGAAGACAGGACATTCTTAACTTTACCGCGTTTACCTTTATCTTTACCGGTTAACACGATAACTTCGTCATCACGACGGATTTTCGCTGCCATGATTCGCTCCTTAGAGTACTTCTGGTGCCAGAGAGATAATTTTCATGAACTTCTCACTACGAAGCTCACGAGTTACCGGCCCAAAAATACGCGTACCGATAGGCTGCTCGCTGTTGTTGTTCAGAAGAACACAAGCATTACCATCGAAGCGAATGACAGAACCGTCCGGGCGACGAACACCCTTCTTGGTGCGCACCACTACCGCCTTCAGCACATCACCTTTTTTGACCTTACCACGCGGAATTGCTTCTTTGATGGTGATCTTGATGATGTCGCCTACGCCTGCGTAGCGACGGTGCGAGCCACCCAGAACCTTGATACACATTACGCGACGTGCACCGGAGTTGTCGGCGACGTTCAGCATAGTCTGTTCTTGGATCATTTTAGTGCTCCGCTAATGTCAACTACTACTGAGACCCGAAAATCAGGTCGTTAAAAATCCCCATATCGAGGGCGCGGCATTATAACACCGCTTCAAGGATATGGGTAGAAAAAATAAACGGCTCATTTCTGAGCCGTTTATTCGTATCGAGAGAGTGTACTGTATTACAGAACCGCTTTCTCTACAACGCGAACCAGCGTCCAGGATTTAGTCTTGGACAGCGGACGGCATTCGCGGATTTCAACCACGTCACCGATACCGCATTCGTTGTTCTCGTCATGTACGTGCAGTTTGGTCGTACGCTTGATGAATTTACCGTAGATCGGGTGTTTCACAAAACGTTCGATAGCAACAACAATGGATTTCTCCATTTTGTCGCTAACAACGCGACCTTGCAGAGTACGGATTTTATCGGTCATTACGCACCCGCCTTCTCGTTCAGTAAAGTCTTAACGCGTGCGACATCGCGACGCACTTGCTTCAACAGGTGAGACTGTTGCAGCTGGCCACTTGCAGCCTGCATACGCAGGTTGAACTGCTCACGCAGCAGGTTCAGCAGCTCGGTGTTCAGCTCTTCAACGCTCTTCTCACGCAGCTCTTTTGCTTTCATTACATCACCGTCTTAGTTACAAAGGTGGTTTTAATCGGCAGTTTCGCTGCTGCCAGCTTGAATGCTTCACGGGCCAGCTCTTCCGGAACACCGTCCATTTCATACAGGACTTTACCCGGCTGAATCAAGGCAACCCAATACTCCACGTTACCTTTACCTTTACCCATACGCACTGCCAGCGGCTTTTCAGTGATCGGTTTGTCCGGGAACACACGGATCCAGATCTTACCTTGACGCTTAACTGCACGGGTCATAGCACGACGTGCTGCTTCGATCTGACGTGCAGTCAGACGACCACGGCCAACAGCTTTCAGACCGAAGCTGCCGAAGCTAACATCCGTACCCTGCGCCAGACCGCGGTTACGGCCTTTGTGCATTTTACGGAATTTTGTACGCTTTGGTTGTAACATCAGCGACGCTCCTTATTTACGGCCTTTACGCTGCTGCTTTTTAGGCTGAGCAGCCGGTTTTTCCGGTTGTTCAACAGCAGCCATACCACCCAGGATCTCGCCTTTGAAGATCCACACTTTAACGCCGATTACACCGTAAGTGGTGTGCGCTTCAGAGGTGTTGTAGTCGATGTCAGCACGCAGAGTGTGCAGCGGTACGCGACCTTCGCGGTACCATTCGGTACGTGCGATTTCCGCGCCGCCCAGACGGCCGCTAACTTCAACTTTAATACCTTTAGCGCCCAGACGCATTGCGTTCTGTACAGCACGCTTCATAGCACGACGGAACATAACGCGACGTTCCAGCTGAGAAGTGATGCTGTCAGCAACCAGTTTTGCGTCCAGTTCAGGCTTACGAACTTCGGCGATGTTGATCTGTGCAGGAACGCCAGCGATGTCCGCTACGACCTTACGCAGTTTTTCTACGTCTTCACCTTTTTTACCGATAACGATACCCGGGCGAGCAGTGTGAATGGTTACACGGATGCTCTTAGCCGGACGCTCGATAACGATACGAGATACGGACGCTTTAGCCAGTTCCTTAGTCAGGTACTGACGTACTTTAAAATCGCTGTCCAGGTTGTCAGCGAATTCTTTGGTGTTCGCAAACCAGGTAGAGTTCCATGGTTTTACAATACCCAGGCGAATACCATTAGGATGTACTTTCTGACCCATTGCTAGTCTCCAGAGTCTCAGCGATCGGACACAACCACAGTGATGTGGCTGGTGCGCTTCAGGATGCGATCTGCACGACCTTTTGCACGCGGCATAATGCGCTTCATGCTCGGGCCTTCGTCTACGAAAATTTTCGTAACTTTCAGATCGTCAATGTCAGCGCCATCGTTGTGTTCAGCGTTAGCAATGGCAGATTCCAGAACTTTCTTGACCAGTACAGCCGCTTTCTTGTTGGTGTAGGTCAAAATATCCAGAGCCTGCGACACTTTCTTACCGCGAATCAGGTCAGCAACAAGGCGAACCTTCTGAGCAGAAGAACGAGCATGGCGATGTTTAGCGATAGTTTCCATCTCTTCCTCCTACCTTATTTCTTCTTCGCTTTTTTATCAGCAGCGTGGCCGCGATAAGTACGAGTCGGTGCGAATTCACCCAGTTTGTGACCGACCATTTCGTCGGTTACAAATACCGGAACGTGCTGACGACCATTATGGACAGCGATGGTCAAACCGATCATGTTAGGAAAGATCGTTGAACGACGGGACCAAGTGCGCAGGGGCTTCTTGTCTCCGCTTTCCACCGCTTTCTCTACCTTCTTCAGCAAGTGCAGGTCAATAAAAGGACCTTTCTTGAGAGAACGTGGCATGGCTTATCCTCTAAAATTATTTGCTACGGCGACGTACGATGAATTTATCAGTACGCTTGTTGCTGCGGGTCTTCTTACCTTTGGTCTGAACGCCCCACGGAGTTACCGGGTGCTTACCAAAGTTACGACCTTCACCACCACCATGTGGGTGGTCTACCGGGTTCATCGCGGTACCGCGAACGGTCGGACGAACACCACGCCAGCGTGCAGCACCTGCTTTACCCAGAACGCGCAGCATATGCTCAGCATTGCCAACTTCGCCCAGAGTTGCACGGCAGTCTGCTTCTACTTTACGCATTTCACCAGAACGCAGACGCAGGGTGACATAAGCACCATCACGAGCAACGATCTGAACGTAAGTACCAGCGGAACGTGCCAGCTGACCGCCTTTACCTGGTTTCATTTCTACGTTATGAACAGTAGAACCAACCGGGATGTTGCGCATCGGCAGGGTGTTACCTGGTTTGATTGCAGCATCAACGCCAGACTGAATCTGGTCGCCAGCTTTCAGGCCTTTAGGGGCCAGGATGTAACGGCGTTCACCGTCTTTGTACAGAACCAGCGCGATGTTCGCGGAACGGTTCGGATCGTACTCAAGACGTTCAACAACTGCCGGGATACCGTCTTTGTTGCGTTTGAAGTCAACAATACGGTAAGCCTGCTTGTGGCCACCACCGATATGACGAGTGGTGATACGGCCATTGTTGTTACGACCACCGGATTTGCTGTTTTTTTCCAGCAACGGAGCAAAAGGTTTGCCCTTGTGCAGCTCAGGGTTAACCACTTTAACTACGTGGCGACGACCCGGAGATGTCGGTTTACATTTAACAACTGCCATTGTATTACTCCTCCGACTTACTCAGCGCCGCCAACGAAGTCCAGATTCTGGCCTTCTTTCAGGGTGACGTAAGCTTTTTTCCAGTCGCTACGACGACCGATACGCTGTCCGTGACGTTTAACTTTCCCTTTAACTACCAGGGTGTTAACGACTTCGACTTCGACTTCAAACAGTTTCTGCACAGCAGCTTTGATTTCTGCTTTGGTCGCGTCTTTAGCAACTTTGAGTACGATGGTGTTAGATTTTTCCATCGCAGTAGACGCTTTTTCAGAAACGTGCGGTGCACGCAGCACCTTCAGCAGACGTTCTTCACGAATCATGCCAGCATCTCCTCAACTTGCTTAACAGCATCAGCAGTCATTACGACTTTGTCGAAGGCGATCAGGCTAACCGGGTCGATACCAGTTGCATCGCGTACGTCAACCTTGTGCAGGTTGCGCGCAGCCAGGAACAGGTTCTCATCCAGCTCACCGGTGATGATCAGCACATCTTCCAGAGCCATGTCTTTCAGTTTCTGTGCCAGCAGCTTAGTTTTCGGCGCTTCTACAGAGAACTTCTCGACAACGATCAGACGATCCTGACGTACCAGTTCGGACAGGATGCTTTTCAGCGCGCCGCGGTACATCTTCTTGTTAACTTTTTGACTGTGGTCCTGCGGACGAGCAGCAAAGGTCACGCCACCAGAACGCCAGATCGGGCTCTTGATAGAACCAGAACGCGCACGGCCGGTGCCTTTCTGGCGCCACGGTTTTTTACCGGAACCAGTTACTTCAGCACGAGTCTTCTGAGCACGAGTACCCTGACGAGCACCAGCTGCATAAGCAACAACAACCTGGTGAACCAGCGCTTCGTTGAAATCACGACCGAAGGTAGTTTCGGAAACAGTCAGCGCGCTCTGCGCGTCTTTCAATACTAATTCCATTGCTATCTCCTTACGCCTTCACAGCTGGTTTAACGATCAGGTCGCTACCGGTTGCACCCGGGACAGCGCCTTTAACCAGCAGCAGGTTGCGCTCAGCGTCAACGCGTACTACGTCAAGGCTCTGAACGGTTACACGTTCGTTACCCATCTGACCTGCCATTTTCTTGCCTTTGAACACTTTGCCCGGAGTCTGGTTCTGACCGATAGAACCCGGAACGCGGTGAGACAAGGAGTTACCGTGAGTAGCGTCCTGGGTACGGAAGTTCCAGCGCTTAACGGTACCTGCGAAACCTTTACCTTTAGAGGTGCCAGTTACGTCAACTTTTTTAACGTCAGCAAACAGTTCAACGCTAATGCTCTGACCTACAGTGAACTCTTCGCCTTCAGCCAGGCGGAATTCCCACAGACCACGGCCAGCTTCTACGCCAGCTTTAGCGAAGTGGCCAGCTTCAGGCTTGGTCACACGGTTAGCTTTTTTAGCACCGGTGGTCACCTGAATAGCACGGTAGCCATCGTTAGCCAGGTCTTTAACCTGAGTAACGCGGTTTGCTTCAACTTCGATTACGGTTACTGGGATAGAAACGCCGTCTTCTGTGAAGATACGGGTCATACCCACTTTTTTACCGACTAAACCAATCATTGTTTCAACCTCTCAATCGCTCAATGACCTGATTAACCCAGGCTGATCTGCACGTCTACACCGGCAGCCAGATCCAGACGCATCAGAGCATCAACGGTTTTCTCGGTTGGCTCAACGATGTCAACCAGACGCAAGTGAGTACGGATTTCGTACTGATCGCGCGCGTCTTTGTTGACGTGCGGGGAGATCAGAACAGTGAAGCGCTCTTTGCGTGTCGGCAGCGGGATCGGACCACGGACCTGCGCACCAGTGCGCTTAGCAGTCTCGACGATTTCCGCGGTTGCTTGATCGATCAGACGATGATCAAACGCTTTCAGGCGGATACGGATTCTTTGGTTCTGCATGAGACCAGAGCTCCAATTATTTTATAAACGAAAATGATTACTCCTCAGACCCATTACGATTGATGGGAGAGTGTAACCGTTCTTACGTAGCTCCCCGATTGGGAGCATTGTTAGGTAGCCAAATTCGGCTAACTGAGGTTCAGATTGAACCTGCTGTCAACTACGACAAGCCCGCGCATTATACGCAAATCTGGGCCTGACGCAAGCATCGGGTAGAAATTAATCGTAACGCGCAGATTGCGAGCTGTATTCCACGAAATTTGTAAGGTTGTGAAGATAGCATTTTTCACCGGAACCAGGTTAACAAATCAGCGATTGCTCTGTTGCTGAGCACCCGGAGTTATTCGATGGTGATACTCTAATTACAGAGGATGTTTTATGGATGCTACCCTTCCCTTTCTGATTTTGTACGCTTGTTTATCTGCCCTACTTTTTTTCTGGGATGCAAAGCATGGCTTGTTACCTGACAGATTTACCTGCCCGTTACTCTGGTCAGGTCTTTTGTTCTACCAGGTTTGTTATCCTGACGGTTTAGCCGATGCGTTATGGGGGGCGATTATTGGTTACAGCACATTCGCTGTCATTTACTGGGGGTATCGCATACTGCGTCATAAAGAAGGATTAGGCTATGGTGATGTGAAGTTTCTCGCCGCCCTTGGTGCCTGGCATACATGGACCTTATTGCCACGACTGGTTTTCCTTGCTGCCTCATTCGCCTGCGGAGCCGTAGTTATTGGTCTGCTCATGAGAGGAAAAGAGTCATTAAAAAACCCGCTGCCATTTGGGCCATTTCTGGCGGCTGCGGGTTTCGTTGTTGGCTGGGATAGTTTGCTGGCCGGCCGTTAATCTTTAACTTTTATTTGTGATTGCAGGTAATTTTGTAGACCGATTTTACCGATGAGATCCAGCTCAGTTTCGAGCCAGTCGATATGACCTTCTTCATCGGCAAGGATCTCGATCATCATATCACGGCTAACATAGTCATGAACGCTGTCGGCATACGCGATAGCCTCACGTAGATCCTTCGCGCCTTCCAGCTCTAATCGCAGGTCGGATTGCAGCATCTCCTCGACATCTTCACCAATCCCCAGTTTGCCTAAATCCTGTAAGTTGGGGATTCCTTCTAAAAACAAAATACGCTCGATATATTTATCAGCGTGTTTCATCTCATCGATGGATTCATGGTATTCGACGTCATTGAGACGCATCAGGCCCCAGTTTTTAAACATCCGGGCATGGAGAAAATACTGATTTATTGCGACAAGCTCATTTCCCAATAGTTTATTGAGATAATTTATGATCTTAACATCACCTTTCATTTTATAGTCCCTCCGCTTCCACTATTAGAGCGTAGATGGGGCTAGCGGGATGTCAAAAAATAAGCGTGGGCTTCAGGCAATCTCTTTAAATTCTGGCATCTGCATCAACTCGTCCTGCATCACTTCTCGCGCGGCGCGAATGCACTTACCGCATTGATTTCCCACAGGAATAAACTTACGCAATTGTTGGAAAGATTGCGGATGAAACTGACGGACTGCCTGGCGAATTTTTTTGTCACTTACACCATTACACAAACAAACGTACATAATTGCTCCCGTTCAAATTCTGCGCAAAGTGTAAATGAGAATAATTATGATTACAATAGCACAATTTTATTTGCGCTATAGTTCAGCGAGTGAAATTACGATTAAATATTTCGAGCTCAAATTACGGGCAGCAAAAAGGGCGCCGAAGCGCCCTTTTCAATTCAAAACTAATTAACGTGTAATTAGCCCAGAACTTTAGCAACAACGCCCGCGCCAACGGTACGGCCGCCTTCACGGATTGCGAAACGCAGACCATCGTCCATCGCGATCGGGTGGATCAGGGTAACAACCATTTTGATGTTGTCGCCCGGCATTACCATCTCTACGCCTTCCGGCAGTTCGATGGTACCAGTCACGTCAGTAGTACGGAAGTAGAACTGCGGACGGTAGCCTTTGAAGAACGGAGTATGACGACCGCCTTCATCTTTGGACAGAATGTACACTTCAGATTCGAACTTGGTGTGCGGCTTGATGGTGCCCGGCTTAGCCAGTACCTGACCACGTTCGATTTCTTCACGTTTGATACCACGCAGCAGAACACCTACGTTCTCGCCAGCACGGCCTTCGTCCAGCAGTTTGCGGAACATTTCAACGCCAGTACAGGTAGACTTCTGAGTCTCTTTGATACCAACGATTTCAACTTCTTCACCAACTTTGATGATACCGCGTTCTACACGACCGGTAACAACGGTACCACGACCGGAGATGGAGAATACGTCTTCGATCGGCAGCAGGAACGGCTTGTCAATCGCACGCTCTGGTTCCGGAATATAGGAATCCAGGAAGCCAGCCAGTTCCAGGATTTTCGCTTCCCACTCTGCGTCGCCTTCCAGCGCTTTCAGAGCAGAACCACGAACGATCGGAGTGTCGTCGCCCGGGAAGTCGTACTGAGACAGAAGTTCACGAACTTCCATTTCAACCAGTTCCAGCAGCTCTTCGTCATCAACCATGTCGCATTTGTTCAGGAACACGATGATGTACGGAACGCCTACCTGACGACCTGCGGCATCGGGCCGTCAGTCGCAGCAACTACCAGGATCGCGCCGTCCATCTGAGCAGCACCGGTGATCATGTTTTTAACATAGTCGGCGTGCCCCGGGCAGTCTACGTGCGCGTAGTGACGGGTCGGGGTGTCGTATTCAACGTGAGAAGTGTTGATGGTGATACCACGAGCTTTTTCTTCCGGCGCGTTATCGATCTGGTCGAATGCGCGAGCAGCACCGCCGTAGGTTTTAGCCAGTACGGTAGTGATTGCAGCGGTCAGCGTTGTTTTACCATGGTCAACGTGGCCGATAGTACCGACGTTAACGTGCGGTTTTGTACGTTCAAACTTTTCTTTAGACATCGATTGTCCCTCTAAGACACGGATAAATCGGTGATATCACCACATCAACCAGGCAACATGCCCGACTTGTTGAATGCAATAAACAGAAGGAAAAAACAGGGAGGAGAAAAGAAGTGGTGCTGATAGGCAGATTCGAACTGCCGACCTCACCCTTACCAAGGGTGCGCTCTACCAACTGAGCTATATCAGCACATCTTGGAGCGGGCAGCGGGAATCGAACCCGCATCATCAGCTTGGAAGGCTGAGGTAATAGCCATTATACGATGCCCGCATATGGTGCCGACTACCGGAATCGAACTGGTGACCTACTGATTACAAGTCAGTTGCTCTACCTACTGAGCTAAGTCGGCGCTGGTTCCTCGGGTGTGAATGAGATGCCCGGATACATAATTGACCCTTCCCTCGGAACCAAAGAAATCATACTGATAAATAAACAGAGTTCAATGTCTGCTTATTCATCTGTTGAAAAAACACTCAGAATTACAGAGCGATATTCACACTCACCACGATTCTGACATACCGCCCGATTTTCGAAGCGTGAGGGACACGCAAGCAGTACATGTCCGGTATTTCAGCATCCCCATCAGTTAACATTTAAAGCACATAACAATGTATACGAGCATCCTAATTGATGCTTCTTTTATGGAACGTAGGTATTGCCTTAAGGGTAAACCGGCAAGTGCTGAGTTATTTGAGCAAAGTAAAGTGATGATCTTCACCCAACTACAGACCAAAAAGGGGCGTGAACGCCCCTGTATTTATATGACTTTAACGAAAACACTGACCAAATTTAATCAGCATCCACAACACTAATAATATCTGCGTCCAGAAACAAAAGACGCGCATAAATAAACCGTAGATTCTCAGTTAAACTTCACCTGGGCAAAGCCTGAGCCTGAACTGCAGGTATTAGATATGATTGTTACAGTCATCCCTGTCAGCTGAGCACTTTGTAACAATGGCTGCAAATTCCATGTGTTCGTCCAGTATTCTCTTCCTGACACCTTCACAGTAAAGGTATCATCCTCATTATACTTGGAAAACTCAATTTTTCCTACAGCACAATCCGCCGCCATGGAATTAGCAGAAAAGAGACCGAATAAAACTGCAATAATCATCTTCTTCATATTCACCCCCTGTTATTGGTTTGGTTCAGTAAGATCCTGAGGCTTGCGATTTAATAAAGCAGCGATTGTATTCGCTTCCCACAAAACATTATTTACTTTAATGGCCGCCCTGTCTCCAACAATCTGGCATTCTGTTTTCTGTTTTTGGCTCACGGAACGAACTGAATAACTTCCGGTTGAGTGGCAATTAAGGATGACCGCAACACTTCCGAGAATCGCAGAAAGACTATTAAAAGATATCCTACCGATTCTTACCCCTTCCTCTCCTCTGTACTCTGGAAGAACATTACTTATTCTTCCCCAGTTCAGGGTAAGGTCAACATCCTGAGCCGTCATTGTATAAAGCGGAGATGCCTCAGACAGCGCCGGTCGGAATCCCCGCTGTATTTGTCTGAATCGCAGAGCTTCTGCTATCACTGTGACAAAACGCAGCATAGCTCTGGATGATGCGCGGGTCATGGAACGTCCTCTGAACTCCATTAAATCCAGATATGAACCAACCAGTGAATGACGCCCAATCTGCATCCCTGTACGTTCCAGATCTGCGATTCGCTGTAATGATGAATAACTGCTGTCCGTCGTCATGGAAACAGTTATCACATCAGGCACTGAAATATGTGAGAAATCGGAGAATCTGTAAAAGGTATTCGTTTCAGTATTAATAAAGCCTGCAACATATAAGTTATTCCGTTCCATTATTAAACGGAGGTGGTTAAATCTCTCGCTATATGGATCAAGGCCTCTAACATTCAATGATATATAGTTTCCGCCTGGAACATGATTAATTACTGAAACAGAAACACCACCCTGAGATATATTTCCAAGTGGAGTGGATATTGCCGACCTTATACTATTCAATGAATCAACATAGCTCTTTTGCGAAGAGAAATCCACAGTAAACTCATCTGCATAAGATGCTGAAGACAAGCAAACACAAAAAAACAACACCAGCTTTAATAATATATGTCGCATATATTAACACTCCATCAGTCTGAACCGGCAGCGCCAGGAATAAT
>OBXH01000924.1_pt1 | contig 19126 bp, 8 predicted proteins | sample 1538101 | NCBI WGS metagenome assembly OBXH01 (sample SAMEA2580141, study PRJEB22360) | human gut metagenome | biome: human gut; feature: human-associated habitat; material: faeces | place: Denmark | collected 2008/2010 | reverse complement strand
TCCTCCCAAAGCGCGGAAAAAAAAAGCAGAGATGATGGGGAAAGCCGATGCACTTGCGCAGACATACGATTACGATGGAGCCATTGAAAAGCTCCAGAGCGTAGAGGGCGCAGCAACCGACGCGGATATCATCACAAAAGTAGCAGAGTACACCAGCACGAGAGATGCCTGTGTGCGCGTCAACGTCAACGAAGTAACCCACATTTTCTATCATTCTCTTGTAGTCGATCCGCAGAAAGCTTTCTATCAGGACAACGCACAGACCGCAGGCTTCTGCCAGTGGATGACCACCGTGGATGAGTTCAACGCGATCACCCAGCAGATGTACGACAGAGGATATGTCATGGTTTCGATCAACGATCTCGTGAAAAAGACCGTAGATGATGACGGAACCGTTCATTACGAGGAAGGGGACATTTACCTGCCGGAGGGCAAGAAAGCATTCGTTCTTTCTCTGGATGACCTTTCCTATTACCACTCTTACGACGGACGCGGCATTGCCAGCAAGATGGTAGTCGGCGACGACGGAAAACCGACCTGCGAATACATTCAGGATGACGGAACTGTTGTGACCGGTGCTTACGACTGCATCCCGCTGATGGATCAGTTTATCGAAGCGCATCCGGATGCCGTATACCATAATGCGCGCGGAACCGTAGCACTGACCGGCTACGATGGAATCCTCGGATACCGCACCGACGGTGATTACAAGACAAGAGAAGATCTGACGGATGATCAGGTAGCATGGCTTGATGCACACCCGGATTTCGACTGGGATAAAGAGTGCGAGGAGGCGAAAAAAGTAGCCGATGCGATCAAAGCAGACGGCTGGACATTCGCAAGCCATACCTGGGGCCATATCCGTGTCGGCGACAAACCGATCGAGACGATCCAGGCGGATACCGAGAAATGGCTGACGTATGTTGCACCGCTCATCGGCGGAAGCGATATCATCATCTTTGCACATGGACAGGATCTTTCCGACTGGCACGATTACACGATGGACAATGAGAAGTTTGCTTACTTAAAGAGTCAGGGCTTCAACATCTACTGCAACGTAGATTCCTCCCAGTATTTCGTTCAGGTAAGAGACAATTACCTGCGTATGGGACGAAGAAACCTGGATGGATACCGTCTGTACCAGAACCTCTACGGAGGCGGCGAGGACAGAACAAGCGATCTGTTTGATTCTGCCTCTGTTATTGATCCGCAGCGGCCGACAGATCCATCTCTTTACAATTTAGGTTAAAGAATTTTGAAAATGAAAAAGATCTCACAGAACTTTCTATTATTTATAGAAGAAAGTCTGTGGGATCTTTTTTTCAGCAGGGCGAACCGTTTACAGATATTTTTCTACGAGCGGAAACGGCAGAGGCCCGAGACGGAGCAGTTTTTCATGGAAACCGATCAATGAGAATGAGTCACCTTCCTGTTTCTGCACTTCCGAGAGGAGCTGCGAAAACGAGAGCGATCCGACACAGTATTTCAGATAGTTCGCCGGTGTCTCGAGAATATACTGATATAAAGAGGCAGCGGCCGACGCATCGGTGATGCCGAACTGCGCCAGAAAGGCTGACGCATCCGCGAGGAGCCATCCCTGGCTGTGGATTCCGAGATCCAGCAGCGAGCAGAGGATAAGATGCACCGAGCGGTTCAGATACCAGAGACGGCAGAGCGCCTGCGTGTTTGCATCGAGATTACGTGCGGCGTAGCGGCAGGCATATGATTCAACGTAGGTTGCCCATCCTTCCACATAACCCGACGGCGCGTAGAGATGGCGGATCAGAAGCGGGTCGGAGCGCGAGAACGAGACGGTCTGGTACAGATGGCCGGGAAAGCCCTCGTGGGCAAGTGTGGAATACAGCTCGATGCCGGTCATTTCATCCGCGGGATTCAGGTAAATGGAGTTGGGTGAATTGACATCGGCGGGCGGTGTGAGATAAAAGGCGGGGCTTAAAAAATCCTTGAGGGAGTCATCCACGGTCTTTACTTCGTATGCGATACCCGAAAGAACGGGAAAATCTTCAGAAACGGCATTCTGCAGATCGGCAAGCATTTCCTCCGGCGTGGAGAACGGCAGCACGAGCGCCTGCTCGGAGAGGGAGAGCGACGGATTCTGATCGAGAATGATCTGCATTTCGGCACACTGGTCCGCAAGCTGCTGTGTTAAAAGGCGGGTCAGCTCCTCCGGTGAAGCGTCAACACCGACGCGGCTGCGGAGAAGATACGCATAGTAGGAAAGTCCGCCTTCCTGCCGGGAAAGACCGCCGGCGTTCTGCGTTCCTTTGCCGCGGAGTGAAGAAAGCGCATCGGAAAGAGAGCGGTAGGCGGGAAAAACACAGGAGGTAAGGAGTTTTTCATGCGTCTGCAGACAGAGATTCCTTTCCGCCTCAGAAAACAGTGAAGACGCCTGCAGTTTATTCTGAAAAACGGTGTGGAGCAGATGGCTTTCCGGTGTATCCGCGTCGGCGAGAAAAGCACTGCACTGGCGGATAATGCCATCGACCGCAAGGTCATTCTGAAACACGCCCTGCCGGGATTTTTCCTGCTCGAGTGCGATGAGGTCGGAGAAATAGCGCGGGAGATCCTGCAGAAGATGGAGGTAGTCGGCGATATCCTGCTGTGTGCGGAACGGGTACTCTGCGAGCAGAATGGGAAGCTGTGCCTGAATCCCGAGCGACGGACCGAGCGGTTCCGCAAGAAGGCTGGTGCTGCCCGGCATTTTCTCGCAGTTCAGCTCGTAGAGCAGAAGATCGAGCGTGATCTGATTTTCCGCGGAGAGGCGGTTTCGATGAAAGGATGTGAGCGTTGTTTCCACACTCTGCAGCAGGGCATCATACGAGGTGCGGTCAGGGATGGAAACCGTGCCGAACGAGGCAGTGCCGGGGGCAATTCCGCGGGAAGCCGGATCGGCGAGGGTATAGTGGAGCGTGATGGCAGAAGAGGTTACCTCGGAGTGGAACCGTTCCTCCACATACGCGGAAAACCGGCGGTTCTCACCAGGGGAAAAGAACGGGGAAAAATACCAGAACAGCAGGGCGAAAAGAAGTCCGCCGCACAGAAGCAGAGGGAACAGGATGCGGCGGTGCAGAGAAGCTGGTTTCATAGAATAGGCTCCGGTGCGGACAGTTATCATAAAGTATGTAAAAAATGCTGATTTTATGCGCTTTTTCCGTGGCCTTTCATTTGACTTTCCAAAACGGCTTTGCTATAATCAGTAACGAATGAAATAAGGGACTTTTCAGTGCGGAACGGATTTGAAAAAGAATCCGCGAAGGTAAAAGGGAATCAGGTGGAAATCCTGATCGATCCGGTCACTGTAAGCAGGGAGTGTTAGCTGCAGAAATGCCATTGTGCGAAACGCATGAGAAGGCGCGGCTGCCGTGAAGATCTGCGAGTCAGGAAACCTGCTGGAAAGGTTAGTGAATCGCTTCCGATAAAAGCATATATATTCATGGAAAGATGTACGAAGTAAAATCGGACATCTGCTTTTTTGTCGCCATGCGTCCGAAAAAGAGCTCCGGTGGAGAAACTCTTTTGCAGAAAAAGCAGATGTCTGTTTGTCTTTTCGCAGAAAAAATGTGTCCTCAAAAACAAGATTACTTGCAGGGAGACATCATTGACGGGGACAGGCACCGCCCAGCTGCCTGAAAAAGTCAGACGGAATCCGGAGCAGATGCGCGAAGGAGATCCGAAGAAAAGGAGAAGTTATGAAAGGAAATTCAAGCAAATTTCTGGCACTGCTGCTGTCGGCGTCCATGATCATGAGCCCGACTGTCAGCGTATTAGCAGATACGCAGGAAAAAGCAGCACAGACAGAAAGCAGCGCAGCCGCAGAGGAAGCGCCGCAGAGCGAAGAAACAGCAGAGACGGCAGAACCGGAAACAACACCGGCAGAAACCGAGAGCAGTGAAAGCACTGCAGAGACTCCGGCAGAAGAGCCGACGGAAACACCGGCCGCGCCTGCAGAGGATCAGACACCGGCAGGATCTGACGAGACCGAGACACCATCCGCAGATGAGGATGCTTCGGAAGATACTGCAGAGGACACTGCAAAAGACGGTGAAGAGACTGCCGATACCACAGAAAAAGAGCCGGAAGCAGCAGATGAGACTTCCCAAGATGCTGAAAAAGAAACACCGGCAAAAGAAGAAACCAAAGATGCTGTAAAAGAGAATACCAGTCCGGCGGCAGAACAGCCGAAAACGGAAGTAAAAGAAACAACCCAAAATGAGGCATCCAATACAGCCGAGAAGAAAGAAACAAAAGCAGCGGAAGCAGCAAAACCGGCAGATGGTGAGTATGAGACTTCTGCAGAAGCAACCGGAAGCATGTTCCGTGTGATTTCTTCCAGACTCATCGTAAAAGATGGAAAACTGAAAGCATCCATTCTGCTGAGTGGAACCGGCTATGATTACCTGTATACGGGAACAGCTGCCGCAGCAGATGAAAAGAGCTGGATTGCTCCGACAGGAAGCGAAACCTATACGGATACGAAGACCGGTGCAGAAAAGACCGGATATCGTTTTGAAATTCCGGTGGAAGAGCTTGACAAACAGATGGATGTTGCCGTTCGCTCAGCCAAGAAAAAAACATGGGCTGATAAAACTGTTACGATTCACAGCACCGCTGCAATCCCGACGGTAATACCGGAACCAACCGAGACTCCAAGCGAAAATCCAGGTGAGGATTCCTCGAATAAGCCAGCCAGTGTAGAAGCACCGGTTACCAAAGAGGACGGCAGCGTATTCAAAATGTTCGTCATCTCCGAGGCAACAATGATCAACAAGGGCGATAAACTCGTTCTTACACTGAAAACAAACAACGTATCATTTGATAAACTGTATCTTGGAAAGAACGATGACCTTGCAAAAACACCGGCTATCCAGGGAATGCAGGAAGCAAACGGCGGTTATTCCTTTACATTTGAAGTAGATGCGGACAAAGCCGGCACAACCGTTCCGATCGTTCTTGGAAAGAAAGACGGAACCTGGTACATCAAACAGCAGCTTTATCTTGCAGTTCCGGGAAGTAAAACACCGGAAGTAACTCCGATACCGGAGCCGACCGAGACTCCGGTCCCGACTGCAACCCCGACTCCGAGTGAGACTCCGGTTCCAACCGCAACTCCAACTCCGGAACCGGCGAAAGTAGAAAACGGTATCTACAGCGGAACCGCGGAGACCGGCGCAGCTATGTTCAAAGTAGTCGGCGTAGAGCTGACCGTAAAAGACGGCGACATGAAAGCATGCATCACGTTAAGTGGTGTTGCCTACGATTATCTGTACATGGGAACACCGGAAGAGGCAGCTGCCGCAGACAAGAGTGCATGGATTGCAGGCGTCGGCACCGTTGATTACACAACAGCAGACGGCGAGACGAAAACAGGAATGCAGTATGATATTCCGGTAGCAGCACTCGATCAGGCACTTGTTGTTTCTTCCCATTCTGCAAAACGGGATAAATGGTATGCAAGAACCATTACTATTGCATCTTCCAGTCTGAAAAAGACCGCAGATCTTCCGGCAGATGAGACCAATAAAGTAGCAGATGGTGTTTACAGTGCAGAGGCAACAACTAATGCAGCAATGTTCAAGGTAGTCGGCGTAAAACTGACCGCGAAAAACGGAAAAATGACAGCAGTTATCACCTTAAGCGGAAGCGGCTATGATTATCTGTATATGGGAACCGGAAAAGATGCGGCAGCAGAGAGCGGCGCATGGATCGCTTCCACCGGAAAAGTGGACTACACCTTAGACGGTGAAACCAAAACCGGAATGCAGTTTGAAATCCCGGTAGAAGCACTGGATCAGGAACTTGCTGTAGCAGCTCATGCAGTAAAGAGCGGCAAATGGTACGACAGAGCCATCACGATTGCATCTTCCAGCCTGAAAAAGACCGGAGACCTTCCGTCGGATGACAACAAGGGCGATACTCCGAAACCAACCCTTGTTCCGACCAATACCCCAACCGTATCTCCATCTGAGACACCGGTTGTAAAACCGACCAGCACCCCGGCTCCGGCACCGACCCAGAAACCGGCCGATACCAAACCGGAGCAGGAATCCAAATATGAGTCTGACTTAAGCGGCGGCACATCTAAAGTAGACAGTGCAACCACACTGGCAGACGGCGTTTACACACCAGACGGATTCTCCTTCTCCGGCGGATCCGGAAAGGTAACCATCTCCTGCAGCAAGATTACTGTAACGAACGGACAGGCTTATGCAACGATCGCATTCAGCAGTCCGTACTACGGATATGTAAAAGCAAACGGAAATAAATACATGGCAAATGTCAGCGGCGGAAGCAGCATTTTTACCATTCCGGTTGAGCTGAACAAGAACAATACCATCATCGGTATGACCACCAGAATGTCTGTTGCCCATGAGATTTCCTACAACATCTTCATCTCCCTGGCAGCAGCAAAGAAGGGCGGCAGCACTTCTTCCAGCACAGGATTTGTAAAAGCAGACGGAACAACCTCCACGATCAGCACCGATAACTCCAAGCTGGATACCACCGCTCCGGAGATCATGGGACTGGAATACAAAGCAGAGACAAAACTTGTTTACGCAGAGTACTTCAAGATGTATCATTACGACGAAGGCATCACCCTGCTGGAGATCGATATGACAAAAGATACCGAGCGTGATCCGGAGAAACAGACCGAGGACGACAAGAAAGCAGAAGATACCGATACCGCAGCAGCAGAGGATACCGCAGCAGCATCCGATTCCAAAAAGACCAGCACTGAGAAAGCGAAAGATCTGACCGAAAAGACAAAAGAGCTGTACGAAGGCAATGTTGTCAAATATCTGATCGTTCCGAAAGATGTTGAGATTCCGGCAGGACTGGACAAAGATATGATCGTGATCCAGCTTCCGGTTGAGAAAGCATACGTAGCATCTGAGGATGCCCTGAAACTTCTCGACGAGCAGTTAGACGCAGCAGAGAGCATCAAAGCAGTCGGCATGGAGCAGAAAGACTGCCAGATCGAAAACATTGCAAAAGCAATGGAAGACAAAAAAATCTCCTTCGACGGAGCATTCGATGATCTGGACTACAAAGCTCTGGTAAAAGACGAAATCGACTTTGCAATTCTTCCATCTGAGTTCCTTCCGGGAAATGCAAAAGATGAGGAAGATGCTGATGCAGCCGACGAGACCGCAGATACCAAAGCTGAGGATCAGAAGGACGATAAAGACGATAAGACAACGGATGAGAAAGCAGACGAAGACAAGACTCCGGAAGAACTTCTGAAAGAGGAAAATGAGCGTCTGTCCGACACCGCAGAGCGTCTGGCAACCCTGACCATTCCGATGCTGGTTGACCGTTCCGCAGACGAGAAGACCGATCTTGCGAAAGCAGAGTGGCTGAAAGTCTACGGCGTGATCTTCGGATGCGAGGATCAGGCAAACGAGCTGTTCCAGCAGATGGTAAAGGCAGAAGAGAATAAATAAGTACAATAATTTGCAGCAAAAAATGAGAAAGGGCTGCTGCCATATGGCAGCGGCTTTTTCTTTAAGAAAGGAATATCAAATGACAGGAAAAAACGAAAGAAAGCTGAAAAAATGGGCCGCACTTTTTCTTGCAGCAGCGATGTCACTGACGGCCTGCGGCAGCACCGCATCAACGGGAAGCAGCACATCGTCCGCGTCGGGCACTTCGGCAGTTTCTGAGAGCAGCACATCCACAGCATCCGCAGCAGACGTTTCCGAAAGCCAGACGGAGAGCACATCCGTCTCGGAAAGTACGGCTGAAAGTGAAAGCACCTCCGAAGCCACTGCTGCGAGCAGCACCTCCGGGAGTGATACCGCATCCGCGGATGGTTTCGCAACGACAGACGATGTCAGCGACGCACCGGACATCACCGGAATCACCATCGAGAGCAAGATGGTCCTGAATTACGCCGAGTGTTTTAACGTATACTACTGCACAGACGGCTATAAACTGCTCGATGTCAAAGACGGCGCGCAGTATCTGCTCGTCCCGGACGGAAAAGAGGCGCCGGATGACCTCGATTCCGACGTAATTGTAATCCATCAGCCGCTGGAACGCATCTACATGGCAGCAACCTCTCCGATGGCGCTGTTCGATGCCATCGACTCCCTCGATACGATTCGTCTCTCCGGTGAAACCGCAGACAACTGGTACGTACAGGATGCCGTTGACGCGATGAATGCCGGAACGATGATCTTCGCCGGAAAATACAGTGAGCCGGATTACGAACTTCTGGTCAGTGAGAACTGTGATCTGGCCATTGAATCCACGATGATCCTCCATTCCCCGAAGGTACAGGAGATGATCGAGATGCTCGATATTCCGGTCTTCATCGACCGTTCCAGCTACGAATCCCAGCCTCTTGGCAGAACCGAATGGATCAAACTCTACGGTGCCATGCTGGACAAAGAGGAGGAGGCAGCCGACTTCTTTGCAAGTCAGGCAAGTGTTGTGGAAAATCTGAAGGATTTCCAGAATACCGAAATCAATGGCCATTTCTTCTATATTAATACGAGCGGAGCTGCCGTTGTGCGGAACCCGGAGGACTATATTTCCAACATGATCGAGCTTGGCGGTGCGCGCAACGCCTTCCGTGATCTCCAGGACGACAGCGGAAAAACATCCGTGCCGATCACGATGGAGCAGTTCTACGATACGGCCGAAGATGCGGACTACCTGATCTACAACGCAAGCATCGATTCCACCGTCAAAACCTTGGACGACCTGCTGGCAAAGGATTCCATGTTTGCCGATTACAAAGCAGTCAAAGAGGGCAACGTCTGGACAACCGAGAAATCGATGTATCAGGCAACCGATAAAATTGCACAGTTTACCAACGACATTAACCTTCTGGTAACGGGCGGCGATCCGGATCAGATGGTATTCTTAAGAAAATTATCCTGATGGAGGAACGTATGTCAGAGAAAAAAAATATGACAGGAAAAGAGAACAGTTTCCATATGGAAAACTTCCGGCGCCGTTCGCGGTATGCCGCTGTGTTTCTGGTGCTGATTCTGGCGTTCGCTGCCATCACCGTGCTGAATATCAATTCCGGAAACGTAAATATTTCGATTCCGGAAATTTTCCGGATTCTGCTGCGGCGGACCGGAGAGGGGAAAGAGTATAATATTATCTGGAAAATCCGCCTTCCGCGTATTCTGATGGCGGCAATCCTGGGCGGTGCTCTGTCCCTGTCGGGCTTCCTTTTACAGACTTTCTTTGAAAACCCGATTGCCGGTCCGTTTGTTCTTGGAATTTCCTCGGGAGCCAAAATGGTCGTGGCGCTGACCATGATCTTTTATCTGGAGTGGGCGCGCAATATCACATCTTACACGATGATTGTTGCAGCATTCTTAGGATCCCTTCTCTCCGTCGGCTTCATTCTGCTGATGTCCCGACGGATCAAAAATATGGCAGGACTTCTCGTCGGCGGTATTATGATCGGTTACATCTGCTCGGCGGTCACGGATTTTGTTGTCACCTTCGCGGAGGATTCCGATATCGTCAACCTCCACGGCTGGTCACAGGGAAGCTTCTCCGGCATGAGCTGGAGCAACGTAGCGATCTCTGCGGCTGTGATCGGCATCACCTTTGTCATCACGTTCCTGATGGCAAAACCGATCGGTGCATACCAGCTCGGTGAGGCGTATGCGCAGAGCATGGGTGTCAACATCAAAGTATTCCGCATCGCGCTGATTCTGCTTTCGAGTATTCTCTCCGCATGCGTCACCGCATTTGCCGGTCCGATTTCGTTTGTCGGCATTGCCGTCCCGTTCCTCGTCAAACAGAGCCTCGGCACATCGCGTCCGCTCGTCGTAATCCCGGGAACGTTCCTCGGCGGAGCCGTCTTCTGTATGATGTGCGACCTGATTGCGCGTATGGCGTTTGCACCGCTGGAGCTGTCCATCAGTACGGTCACATCGATCTTTGGTGCGCCGGTCGTCATTTTCATGATGCTGCGCCGGAAAAGGGGGTAAGAGAATATGAGTGAATATTATTTTCATCTGGACCACCTGACGGTCGGCTATGATAAGAAGCCGCTGATCAAAGATATCTGCATCGGCATCGAAAAAGGCGAGATCGTTACGCTGATCGGACCGAACGGTTCCGGTAAATCAACGATTCTGAAAAGCATCACCCGCCAGTTAAAGCTGGTCGGCGGAAATGTGGAGTTTGACGGGAAAAACCTGCATGAGCTTTCGTTCCGCGAGTTGTCCACGAAGATGGCCGTTGTGCTGACGGAGCGCATGAAGCCGGAGCTGATGACCTGCCACGATATCGTGGCAACGGGCCGCTATCCGTACACCGGACGGCTCGGCATGCTGACCCGCGAGGATGAGGAGAAGGTCGAGAAGGCGATGCGCGCCGTTCATGCCGAAGAGCTCGGCGGCCGCGATTTCAACCGCATCAGCGACGGCCAGCGCCAGAGAGTGCTTCTTGCGCGTGCGATCTGTCAGGAGCCGGAGGTCATCATCCTCGACGAGCCGACTTCTTTCCTCGATATCCGCCACAAGCTGGAACTGCTCGCGATTCTGCGCCGCATGGCAAAGGAGAAGGGCATCACCGTCATCATGTCGCTGCATGAGATCGATCTGGCACAGAAAATTTCAGATAAGATCATCTGCGTCAAGGGCGATGCTATTTCCCATTTCGGCGCACCGGAGACAATTTTCCGCGAGGATATCATCCGCGAACTGTACGAGATTGACAATGGTTCGTTTGACCCGTGCTTCGGAAGCATCGAGCTGCCACGGCCGGAGGGAACACCGCGCGTCTTTGTCCTCGCAGGCGGCGGAACGGGAATCCCGGTGTTCCGGAAACTGCAGAAGGAAAATGTCCCGTTTGCGGCAGGCGTTCTGTATACGAACGATATCGATTACCAGCTCGCCCGCATTCTGGCAATGGAGACGGTAACCGAAGCACCGTTCCAGGAGATCAGCGACGAGGCATTTGCCCGCGCCTGCGAGCTGATGAAGAGCTGTGAACGTGTCATCGACACCGGCGTCCCGGTGGGCATGTGCAACCGCCGGATCGAAGAGCTGAGGGCAGAAGCAAAGCGGCTTGGAAAGCTGGCAGAGTAAAACAAAGAAAAATCCAATCAAAATCTCCTGTCTGGGAACGAAACAATTGTTTTCCGAACAGGAGATTTTCTTTTTGCAGCCATTGTAAAAACAGCAAAAGAACACGAAAAATGTAATATTAAATTGTGCGAAAAATTCACACAATTCAAGTCAAAAACCAACAGAGATTGACACTTAAAAAGTCAAGTGCTTTGTAAAATCTTTTGGCGAAATAACGGTTTTCTCTGTTATGACCAAAACACGCGTTCTGATTTCGCAAGATTTAAACACATGCTTTCCACACCGTTTTTCGTGGATAATGTGGATAACTCGGTGTATAACTTGTTTTTAGGCATGTTTTCGGTGGTTAACTATGTGGATAACTTGTGGACGGGATGTTTATAAAATTGGCCCGTGTGGAAAAAAACCGGTTTCTTTGTGCAATTTCGACAAAAAGAGGTTTTAAAGTTTTGCATGACTGACATGAAAGGTTTTTCAGATTTCAGAAAATATGGAAAAACAAAAAAAGCAGGCAGTTCTCCGTACAATACGAAGAATGCCTGCTTTTGCTGTATTCTATTCGAAAGAAGCCATCAGTGGCTGATCAGATATTTCTCTACCGAAGTCACACAGTTCGCGCCGTCGGCGGCTGCCGTGATGATCTGACGGAGCTGCTTCGTGCGGACATCGCCTGCGGCGAACACGCCCGGCACGCTCGTCACACCGTCTTCGCCGGCTTTGATGTAGCCAGCCTCATCGGTTTCTACGGTGCCTGCGATCAGTGCGGAGACTGGAACGATGCCGACGGCAATAAACACGCCGTCTACCGTGATCACACCGGCTTCCCCTGTCTTTTTGTTCGTTACCTTCACGCTGGACACCATCTCGTTTCCCTCGATGGAATCCACAACCGTATCCCACACCATTTCCACATTCGGCAGTGCCAGCAGTGCATCCTGGAGAACACCGGCTGCCCGCAGTTCATCGCGGCGGTGGATCACGTAAACCTTTTTGCACGTTCTGGCAAGGAAAATCGCATCCTCCACGGCGACATCGCCGCCGCCGATAACGGCAACGGTTTTGTCTTTGAAAAATGCGCCGTCACACGTTGCACAGTAAGAGACGCCCATGCCGGAGAGTTCCTTTTCACCAGGTACATTTAACGCGCGGTGCTCCGCACCGGTGGCAAGAATGACCGTTTTGGCATGATACTCATTTTTTCTCGTGCGGACAATCTTGATCTCTTCGTCAAGAACAAGCTCCTTCACACGCTCGCGGGAAAATTCCGCGCCCATTTTTTCAGCGTGTGCGCGCAGCGTGCTTCCGAGATCCATGCCGCTGATGCCCGGAAGGCCGGGATAGTTGTCTACTTCATAGGTATTCAGCACCTGGCCGCCGCTTGCAAAGTTTGCCTCAATCGTAAGAGAGGAGAGCTTTGCACGTTTCGCATAAATCGCGGCAGAAAGCCCCGCCGGGCCGGAGCCGATGATGATAACGTCGTATAAGTTTTCCATAAAAATCCTCGTTTTCGTCTGTAGTAAGCTGCCATGCAGCCATTTTTCTGAAAGTATCGTTACGGAGCCGGTGTTTCGGACGGTTCCTGACTGTCGGAAACGGAAGATGAATCTTCCGCGGAAGTTTTTTCAGCTTCTTCTTCCGGCGCTTCCGGCTGGTTGTGAACCACCTTGATGCTGCGTACCAGCTTCAGATCGTTGTCGATGCCGATTTCAGTGTAGTCCAGCTTTTCGTCATCACTATAGAATGTGTAGAGTGTCAGGTTACTATCCTCTTTTTCCGTTTTTTCTGATTTGGCATCCCCTGCCTTCGCCAGAAAATCGCTCTCGGAAGTGCCGAGCGTGATGCCGTTTGTGATTGAAATCGGAATCTTTGTCGTATCGAGATCGCCGTACAGCGAAGTAACGAAACAGTTGCGCACTGTCGTCGCCTCCGCGCCGTAATTATGTACGGTGCAGTAAAGTTTCTGACCGCCCTTTTCCAGCGTGACGTAGCCGTATTTTCCGTTTAAAACGGCCGTATCGGACTCTTTCGTATTGACGGTCCAGTCGTGGTCCAGAAGTTCACTGACCGGAACGGGAAGATGATAGAGTACATCGTCAAAGCGGACGGTCCAGTCGTTGATTTCACTGCTGTCGGCTTCCGGTGCCTGGTAGGCCTCCACTTCCGGTGTTGTGGCATCGCTGACACCATCGAGCGCTTCTGCATCAGCCGTGGTCGTAAAGTTCTGCATATCGAGGGAATACAGAATTCCCGTTTCGTTATCGAAGCCGAGCGTGATCGTCTGGTACAGCCCGTACTCATACGTGAACTGCACAGAGGTATCGGCCTCATAACGGTCCTTTGGCACACCGTAGATGCTTTCCACATCCTCCATCAGCGACTGCTGCAGGGTGACGCCGTTCGGCAGGCCGACATAGATATTCTGGCCCTCAGCGGTCGAGGTATCGATGTGAATGCCTCCGATCAGGCATTCCGCCACTGGCTTTGCCGTGGTGTCCGGATTGGCAATATCGACGGTAATCTGGTTTCCGTCCTTTTCAAAGATTTCGCCCTCTGAGAAGGATTCCGGCTGGATTTCCTTTGCGTCGTCGCCGCTGTAGACCCAGCCAAGCGCTGTAAAATCCGCGTAGGATTCCGGAATTTCGTATGTATCGCCCCAGATGGCAAGCTGAAAACTGTTCAGGTTCTTCGAGAGATCCACATCGTATTCCGGAATCTCATCGGAATCGCCGGAGGCCGCCAGATTGTCTTCGGGGTCGTCATCGTCGGTACTCTGACTGATGGTTGTGATCGGAATCGTTTCTGTTTTCTTTCCGCAGCCGCTCGTTCCTACGAGAAAAGCGGCAAATACTGCTGTTAAAACCCAACGGTATTTTTTCATCAAAACCTCCTCATAATAAATGGTTAAAAATATTTGAAAGTTACTTCATGTAAGTAACGATATCAGTTCCCCCTATTCTATCACATTCCGCTTCGTTTTCCAATGTCTGAAGCGGATTTGAGAAAAATGGTTTTTCAAAAGCGCGGTACGGAATACATATTTAGTAAGGAACTGGAAAGGGCAGAAGTCTGGGAGGAGGCTGTGTATGCGTTTTACAAAAATGCAGGGCTGCGGAAATGATTATATCTATGTAAATGCCATGGAGGAGCGGGTGGAGAGTCCGGGACGGCTGGCAAAAGCGGTAAGTGACCGCCATTTCGGCATCGGCGCGGACGGGCTGATTCTGATCGGGGCATCCAAAACAGCAGATTTTTCGATGGAAATGTACAACGCCGACGGCTCGAAGGGCGCGATGTGCGGCAACGGCATCCGCTGTGTGGGAAAATACGTGTACGAGCATGGGATGACGAGAAAAACGACGCTGACTATCGAAACCGTCAGCGGAAACCGTGTGATTCATCTGCAGACGGGGGAGAATCCGAATGAGATCTGTCAGGTGACAGTGGAGATGGGAACGCCGGAATTCCGCGCCGCACAGATCCCCGTTGTTTCTCTGGGGGAATATGTGCTGGAGCATAAAATTACCGTGTGCGGGGAAAATTATACGATGACCTGCCTTTCGATGGGAAATCCGCATGCGGTGATTCCGGTGGAAGATGTGGAAAAAATATCCATTGCAAAGACCGGTTCCGCTTTTGAACACCTTTCCTGCTTCCCGGACCGTATCAATACAGAGTTTATCCAGATTTTAGATCAATACACAATAAAAATGAGAGTCTGGGAACGTGGGAGCGGTGAAACGCTGTCCTGCGGAACGGGAGCGTGTGCGGCAGCCGGCGCGGCGATGGTTTCCGGCTGTGTTTCGGAGGGAGAAACTGCCGTAGAACTGCGCGGCGGCAGGCTTTTCGTTACATGGGACCGGACGAAAAATAAGGTCCTTCTGACCGGCCCGGCCGAGACCGTTTTTGAAGGAACGCTTGCAGAATGAATTTGAAAAATGCAGATTTCTGTCTGCACGAAAGAGCAGTATGCAATATTCTGAAAATAAAAACTTACAGGAAATGCCTTTTCTTTTCAAAAGAAACATGCTACAATATGTGGTGCCCGCTACAAGAAAAGGGTGGGGGACACACAAGATATAGTGTTTGATTTGGAGGACACCACAATGGTTTATATTATCAAAAAGGACGGCACCAAAGAAGAATTCGACGCGCAGAAGATCGTCCGTGCCGTAAATAAATCCGCACAGAGAATCCTGTATACCTTCTCACAGCAGGAGATTGACTTTATCTGTAAGTTCGCAACCGAGCACGTATATTCCCTTGGAAAGACCGAAATTCCGATCAGCGATATGCACAATATCGTGGAGGGAGCACTCGAAAAAGTAAACCCGGCTGTGGCAAAAAGCTACCGCGATTACCGCAATTACAAAACTGATTTTATCCATATGATGGACGAGGTCTACACGAAGAGCCAGTCCATCCGCTACATCGGCGACAAGAGCAATGCCAACACCGACAGCGCCCTCGTTGCAACGAAGCGAAGCCTGATTTTCAACGAGCTGAACAAAGAGCTGTACCGCAAGTTCTTCATGAACCGCAACGAGCTGCAGGCCTGTAAGGACGGTTACATCTACATCCACGACCAGTCCGCACGTCTCGATACCATGAACTGCTGTCTGTTCGATGTCGGAAACGTTTTAAAAGGCGGTTTCGAGATGGGAAATGTCTGGTACAACGAGCCGAAGACACTCGACACCGCATTTGATGTCATGGGCGATATCGTCCTCAGCACCGCTGCACAGCAGTACGGCGGCTTTACCGTGCCGGAGGTGGACAAGATCCTTGCTCCGTACGCACAGAAGAGCTACGATTACTACGTAAAAGAGTTCCTGAAATATACCGACGCATCCTGGGAGGGTGCACAGGAGAAAGCCATCGAGTATGCGATCGACAAAGTAAGAAGAGAGTGCGATCAGGGATGGCAGGGAATTGAGTATAAACTGAACACTGTTGGATCTTCCCGCGGTGATTATCCGTTCGTTACCGTGACCCTCGGCCTTGGAACGAGCATGTTCGAGAAGATGATTTCCATCTCCCTTCTCGAGGTCCACAAAAACGGACAGGGCAAGAAAGGCCACAAAAAGCCGGTGCTCTTCCCGAAAATCGTCTTCTTATATGACAAGGCAATTCACGGAGAGGGCGGCATCGCAGAAGATGTCTTTGAGGCAGGACTTGACTGTTCCTCTAAAACCATGTATCCGGACTGGCTGTCGATGAGCGGCGAGGGCTACATCGCCGAGATGTACAAGAAATACAAGAGAGTCATCAGCCCGATGGGATGCCGTGCTTTCCTTAGCCCGTGGTACGAGCGCGGAGGCATGGAGCCGGCAGATGAGAACGACAAACCGGTCTTTGTCGGACGTTTCAACATCGGAGCCGTTTCCCTTCATCTTCCGATGATCCTGGCAAAATCCCGTTCCGAGAACCGCGATTTCCACGAAGTGCTCGACTTCTACCTCGAGATGATCCGCGATCTGCACAAACGGACCTACGATTACCTCGGCGAGATGCGTGCATCCACGAACCCGCTCGTACCCCACTTAAACCCGTCCGACAAGATCCGCCCGCTGTTAAAGCCGATGACCGCATCGTTCGGTATCACGGCGCTGAACGAGCTGCAGGAGCTTTACAACGGAAAATCTCTTGTTGAGGACGGACAGTTCGCACTCGACACGCTGAAATATATCAACGACAAGGTTGCCGAGTTTAAGAAAGAGGACGGCATCCTCTATGCGATCTACGGCACACCGGCAGAATCCCTGTGCGGCCTGCAGATAGAGCAGTTCCGCAAACAGTACGGTATCGTCCGCAACGTTTCGGACCGCCCGTATGTGAGCAACAGTTTCCACTGCCACGTAACCGAGGACATTACCCCGATCCAGAAACAGGATCTCGAGGGACGTTTCTGGGAGCTCTGCAACGGCGGAAAAATCCAGTACGTGCGCTATCCGGTCGGCTACAACAAAGGCGCGATCAAGACACTGATCGAGCGTGCGATGGAGCTTGGCTACTACGAGGGCGTCAACCTGTCCCTGGCTTACTGCGATGACTGCGGCCACCAGGAACTCGACATGGATGTCTGCCCGGTCTGCGGTTCCAAGAACCTGACGAAGATTGACCGTATGAACGGCTATCTTTCCTACAGCCGTGTCCATGGCGACACCCGTCTGAACGAGGCGAAGATGGCAGAAATTGCGGAAAGAAAATCCATGTAATCATCCATGAAATAATCAATGGAACAATCAATGGAATAATCAAAAGCCTCTGAGAAAAGTCCGGTGTGAATGTGACTTTCCTCAGAGGCTTTTTGGGTATTGCATCCGGTGGAAGCTGCCGGCGGCAGGGACTGCAGATAATGTGAGAATTAATCTTCGATATCGCGGGTAATATTGCGAACCCAGATGTACTTTTTATAATGATGATAAACGGCAGGAAGCTTTACAATTTCATCGAGATTTACAATGCAGTAAACCACCATAACCGGAAGCTTCAGCCAGAAGGCGGCAAGAAAGCCAAGCGGTACAGAAAAGCACCACATAGCGCCGATGTTTCCCTGCATATCAAATTTCGCATCGCCTCCGGCACAAAAGATACCGTCGAGAACGGTGGTGTTGACCGATTGTGCCATCAGGTTCAGACCGCAGAAGAGAAGCATGTACTGCAGGTACTCGGCTGCGGTATCGGAAAGTGGGGCAAAATGAACGATGGCTGGGGAAATGAGCATCAGCAGGCCGCCGGTCACAATGCCGATGGCAATGGAGAGATGGCTTAAACGTCCTCCATACTCGCGGGCTTTTTCCAGCTCGTTCGCGCCGAGCAGATTTCCGATCAGAACCCCGGCACCACCGCTCACACCGCGGATCAGGCAGGAGAGGAGGCTCTTGGCAATCGAGGTGATGGAGTTTGCCGCAACGGCATCGCTTCCCATATGTCCCATGATAACGGAGTACAGAACGTAGGCAATTCCCCAGACGAGGGAGGCCGCAAGCACGGGAAGCGTGTAGCGCCAGAAGTCTTCTGAAAGTATTTTCCCTGCGGAAGAGAAGAGGCGGTTCCAGAGAATCCGTACACGCTCCGGTTTCTTTGTCTCGAGATAAGCCCAGATCAGTTCCACAACGCGGGCAGCTACCGTTGCATAAGCTGCTCCGCGGATCCCAAGTGCCGGAGCACCGCAAAGACCGTAGATGAGGATGGCATTTAAAATGATGTTCAGTACAACCGCAGTGGAACTGATGCGGGAGCTGACTGCTGCATGACCGGTGTTTTTCAGCAGGATCAGATAGACCTGCGAGATACCGCAGAGTACGTAGGAGAGTGCAACAGCGCGTAAATACTGGCTTCCGCTTGCAACCAGGGCCGCATCATTTGTAAAGATGCGCATCAGCATTTCGGGACAGAAACCGGCAAGGATGGTAAACAGGCCGGAGAACAGCAGGTTGGTGCGAAGTGCGATCGGAATCACTTTTTCGATCGAAGCGGCATCCTGTTTCCCCCAGTACTGCGCTGCCATAATACCGGCGCCCGCCGCGATGCCTGAGATAAAAAGGCTCAAAACAAACTGCACCTGTCCGGCCAGTGAAACAGCAGACAACGAAGTCTGATCAATCCAGCCCAGCATGATCGCATCCGTTGCGCTGACGAGAGCCAGCATAAAATTCTGGATCGCAATCGGAAGGACGAGGAGTTTTAGTTTCTGGTAAAATTCGTCCTTAAAATTCATTCGTGTTTTCATAAAAATTCCCCCAAAGTATAAATAGTAGTTTTTGCTGTATTATAGCGGAAAGAAAATGGAAAAACAATGGCTAAAACAAGCTATTTTCTGGTCAATGTTGACATTCCCTGTATAATATAGAAGAAAAAGAACTTTTCCGGTGCCCGTGTCCGGTACGCCGGAAAGCGGAGAAGAAGTTTGATCAGAAAATCAGGTTTCCTTCAGCAGAAACTCCAGGATTTCTGCTATCAGAATAAATATGCCGGCAGCGGCTGTCTTTATAAAATCCAGAAATCCATGCAGGAGCTGGAGAAGCTTTTGAAAAAGAAAG
>OBXH01000906.1_pt1 | contig 19406 bp, 19 predicted proteins | sample 1538101 | NCBI WGS metagenome assembly OBXH01 (sample SAMEA2580141, study PRJEB22360) | human gut metagenome | biome: human gut; feature: human-associated habitat; material: faeces | place: Denmark | collected 2008/2010 | reverse complement strand
TCACGGTATGCCATGCAGCCGTTCTTCCCACGCATTTTCACCTCATAAAGTGCCTTGTCCGCACAATGCATAAGCTGTGAACGGTCATCAGCCAAAACAGGATACTCCGCAAAGCCCAGTGAAATGGTAAATGTATGCGCTTCACCTTTACAATAAAATTTCCTGGTTTCTTCTGTAAACTTCTTAAGAAAAGGCTTAACCTCCACAACCGTGCAATCCGGCATGAAAATGCTAAACTCATCGCCCCCGTTTCTGCCGAGTATGGCATCCTTTGAAAAATATTGCTTCATGCTCTCTGCAAGCTTCTGCAGTGCACCATCACCTGCCGCATGTCCATACATATCGTTGACCAGCTTGAAATCGTCAATATCAAGCATTGCCACAACACAATGCTTTTGCGGATTCTGTCTCATATATTGCTCAACCTGCTCATCAAAGCCGTGCCTGTTGTAGATACCGGTCAGTGCATCAGTCACAGCAAGTCTCTTGAAATTCTTCCTGTTCTCATTGATTGAAATCAACGCTGCTGTAAGCCCTGTCAAAAGCAGGACTATAATTACACCTCCAATAAACATGTATATCAGGTAGTTATTATTGTAAAACCCACTCTTGGGTAAAATCTCAAGCCTCCACTTGTCTTCATACACGTCAAAGTCATATATCACCGGATCGTTCAACTCTTCCTTTGAACCGTAAACCCACTCATACGTATCATCCCACGGCGAAGCACACTTCTGCAGACTGTACTTATATCCAAAATTGGAAAGAGCCTCTACAGAATCAGAAAAAATTTCCGGAACCTTCAGTATAACAATTGTGAAACCCCAAAAGCTCTTCTGACCATTTTTATCCTCCAAATAAACCGGATTGCGCACTACTATACCATATCCGCCCTGCTTCAGCTTCAATGGTCCCTGCATAATTACAGTGTCATTATCCCTCGCATAGCGCGAAATCTCTCCCCTGTCACTATCATTTATCAGATCAATCTTACTGGATTCATTCCTCTCCTCTGGATATATTTCAGTCACAACTCCATTCGGTGCTATCTGTATACTCTGAATCGAATCGTCCATCATATTTGCTGCAATATCATAAAACTTATTTATATTTCCATCACCACTTATGACAACCTGCTTTAAGGTATCGGTAACTCCTATTCCCTCCATAAGCTCGCCATATATACGCTCCGTATATGTCATCGCATTGAGCTTTGCATTTGTCCTGTTCTGCTGTTTCTGACTCTCGCCGACTACATATATAGCGCCGATTAACGCACACATACCCAATATAAATACCACTGCCGGAACAATGAATCTCTTTTTTAGCTTTTTCATTTGTATCACTTTCTAAAATCAATGTCTATCTGTTCTATATGATTTTAATATTATAGCTCTACGATAAGAAAATGTCTATAAATTTGCGGACGGACATTTTGATGCACAGCCGGAAGTAGAGTGGAAAGGCGATTTTGTAGGTATTTTACATTCATTTATGGAATTTGAAAAAAGTATGGCAGTCACCATAAATGGAATCCAGCATGTATCAAGCGAGGTTTCAAGTGCGGCAGAGCAGGTAGCTGCAAGCTCAAATGACCTTGCAGACGGTGCAACCAATCAGGCTGCGGTTGTAGAGGAACTGACAGCGACAGTTGCGGGAGTTTCAGAACAGGTGGAGCAGAATTCAGAGAGTGCCAAGAAAATCATGCGCGATCCCCTGCTTCTGGGAAAAAATCAGAGGATGCAACAGAAAAAGATAAACAGGTCGTAACGGCGGCAAAGATGATCGGCGTAAAGAAAAACATCATTGTGGTGGCTGCCGGTCCGTTTCAGTTTGCAATGATTAATCCGGTCATAACCAGAAAATCTGGTGCTTTTGAGACAGAGGAAGGCTGTCTGTCATTGGATGGCGTTAGGTCATGTACAAGGTATGAAGAAATTGAGGTCGATCACTGTAATGGGATCGTGATATAAGAGTGAATCAGACAGGTAATTTTTTTGTAGAAAAACCCACAACATCTATAGTATAATACTTATAATAACGTTATAAGGAAAAGCGGCGCATAAAAAGGAGAAATACATGGCTACCATTATAGATGTTGCGAGGATGGCCGGCGTATCACAGGGAACGGCATCCAATGTATTGAACGGAAAAGGAAATGTCAGCAGTGAGAAGATAAAGGCGGTGGAAGAAGCTGCTAAAAAGCTTGGATATACGATCAATGAGCGGGCTAAGATGCTCAGGAAGGGAAGCGGCAATATTATCTGTGTGATCGTGCCTTCAATGGAACGCAGACATTACAGGGATTTTTATTACTGCCTGAAAAGTTATGCCGAAAAGAGAGGATACACAGCGGAACTTCTGATCACAAACGATAACAGACAAACAGAATACAGTATGATCCAATGGGCAAAGTCTGTAATGGCGATGGGGGTGGCGTCGATCACCTGTCTGGGAGAAAAGGAAGTCAAAGAGGCATATGCAGGATTTGAAAAGTTGTGCTTTGTGGAGCGGAAAGCGACCGATGATCTGGACTATATTGGATTTGATTATGAATCAGCGGGAGGGCAGATTGCAGAAACTGTCATATCAGCCAGATATCATAATGTTCTTGTGGTAACAGATTCTTTAAAATTTTCCAATGAAAATGAGTTCTGCAGAGGTCTCTACAAGATGCTTGCGCAGGAGAAAATAAAATTTTTCCATATCACGACAGACAGCAGGCGTGTATCCCATGCAATCATCAATACTCTTGTGCAGGAAAATGAATACGATGCAATCATAACGACGAATATCCGTTTTGCAGAAAAGATAAGAAATGTTGTTACAAACTTTTCAGCAGGCAATCAGACACCGATTTTTACATTGTCGCCGATCACTTCTCTCCCGGAAAAGGATTACCGCAAATATGAGTTAAACTATGGTCTGGTCGGGAAAATGGCTGCGGAAAAAATTATCGGAGATTCAAAGGAAAATGGGGCAGAGAAGGAACTGATCTGTGAGAATGATGGATTTCGTGAGTGGAATCAGATCACTTTAAACAAAACACCGGCGGATCATTTACGGATACTGACCCTTGACAGCCCGGAGACAATGATCCTGCAGGGACTGGCAAAACTGTATACAGAGGAGACCGGAACACAGATACAGTTTGATGTATTTTCTTATGATGATATTTATGAGCAGTTTATGAAAGCTGAAAATTCGGATTATTACGATATATTCCGAATGGATGTAACCTGGCTGCCATTGCTTTCAGAACGGATATTAGTCCCGCTTGACGATATGACGCCGGATATTGATGAAGTGTATAAAGAGTACATACCGGCATTGATAGATAAGTATTCCCGTGTGCATGGCAAGGCGTATGCGCTTCCGATCACACCGAGTACACAGCTTCTTTTTTATAGAAAGGATCTGTTTGAAAATACAGTTATTAAGAGACTGTACAGTGAGAAATATAAAGCGGAATTAAAAATTCCGAAGACATTTGAAGAATACAATAAAATTGCGGAGTTTTTTGCAACAAGTGACAGGCTGGAGGAACATTATTTTTCAAATCTGACACTTGGAAACCTGGGTGTCACAGCGACGGAATTTCTTACAAGGCTGTTCAGCCATAAAAATCATCTGTATGGAAAAGATGGAATGGTCGTGATCAATGATACAGCGGGCGTAAAGGCATTAGAAGAACTTCTGACTGCCAAGCAATATACAGATAAAAAGGTGGTCCACTGGTGGAAAACATCTGCAAAAGACTTTGCGGATGGCAAACTTGTAATGATGATCAATTTCAGTAATTATGCATCGGAAATCTTAGGAGCAGGCTCAAAAGTTGTTGGAAATATAGGAGTGGCAATGGTTCCTGGAAAAAATCCGATTTATGGAGGAGGAACAGTTGGAATTTCCAAAAACAGCCGCAGAAAAGAAGATGCATTTGCATTTATCAAATGGATCACAACAGAGCCGGCGGCGTCTGGCATGGCAGCACTTGGGAGCGTTTCTCCATGTGCGAAAACATATAATAAATACGATATCATAGATGTGTTTCCCTGGCTGGAATTATCAAAAGACTGTTTCAGCAAATCACATACGAGGAGAATTCCTGCGGATTCAGACAAAGCATTTGATGAAATCAAGTTTTTGAATATTGTGGGAATGGCTGTGGAGAATGTACTGATGGGATTCTTGCCGGTAGAGGAATCTCTAAACCGTGCACAGAAACTGATTGATGAAGAAATTAACAAATAAAATACGGGAGCTGTAAAGCGAAAATGGAATCGGAAGGTGGAATCATATGTTGGATATGTTCCACCTTTTTTGTTTGTGATAATAGAATATCCGCGGAGTATGCATTCTATTATTTTATGTGTCAATAGTCATAGGAAAATTATAACGTTATAAAAATTACATGGATTTTACACAAACTTGATAGAAGTATTGCAAAAAACAAACTATGATATAAAATGCCGGCGGATATATGAGAAAAATACAAAAAACTAATAAAATACAGGGGGATAATGGATAAAATGTATAATGACGAATAAAAAGCATGCAAAAACAAACATGTAAAAAGTACAATAAAATATCAAAAAATACAAAATAAATTGTTAAATTGGACAAAATAATATTGACACGTTTCAAAATATGAAGTATGATAACATTACAAAAACAAAAGAGAGGGAGGAATTTACAATGAAAAAAAGATTTTTATCAGTATTACTTGTATCAGCAATGGGGGTTGCAGCATTAGCAGGCTGTGGCGGTGGAAATACCAGCGCAGACAATGGCAGCACGGCAGCAGATCAGATGGGCGCAGCTGTGGAGGACAAGACCGATGCGGCAGATACCCAGAAAGAGGATACTTCATCTTCCAATGAAAAACTTGTTGTATACACGAACAGCGGAACCGAAGGTCGTGATGCATATCTGATCGAGAAAGCGAAAGAAGCCGGATTCGATATTGAGGTGGTAGCATTAGGAGCATCCGAGGTAACCGAGCGTATGATCGCAGAGAAAAATAATCCTCTTTGTGACGTTACATTTGGATTGAACAATATTGAGTACGAAAAATTAAAAGCAAACGGTTTGATTCAGAAATGGGAACCGGACTGGGTGGACGGAGTAGATGCAGACCTCATCGATCCGGACGGATATTATTACCCGGTTACAACAACGCCATTGGTATTAATGGGAAATGCGGACTATGACAATATGCCTTCTGACTGGACAGATCTGACGAAAGATGAATACAAAGGACTGTATCAGTTACATAATTTAGGCGGTGGAACAGCAAAGACGGTATTTGCAAGTATCATCAGCCGTTATCAGGATCCGGACGGAGATCTTGGCATTTCTGATGAGGGATGGGAGATCGCAGCAAAATTCTTAGGTAATGCACATAACATTGCAGATGGTGAAGACGCAGTCGGAAGTGTGATCAATGGTACCTATCCGATGGATGAGCACTGGGCATCCGGCGTTTTGACAGAGCAGAAAGACCGTGATTACAAATTCCAGATCATGACACCGGACATTGGAGAGCCATATGTGGTAGAATCTCTTGCAATTTCAGCAGGCACTAAGAAATATGATACCTGTGTAGCATTTTTAAACTGGCTTGGAAGTTCTGATGTTCAGCTTGACTGGTCTAATAATTATGGAACGATTCCATGTCAGAAAGAAGCATTAGCCCAGGTTTCCGATGATATTAAAGAGTTAATGGAGAATTTGAAACCGCAGGATCTTGACTGGAGTTTCATTGCAGAAAATGTGGATGCATGGGTAGAGAAAGCAGAGCTTGAGTATGTACAGTAAATATAGAAGAAACTAAAAATACAGGAAGCTGACATTAAACAAAGTTAGGAGAACACCATGGTAAAGTTTGAAAATATTGAAATAAAGTATGGGGATTTTGTAGCGATTGAAAACTTGAATCTGGATATTAAAGAAGGTGAGTTCTTCACCTTCTTAGGACCAAGCGGTTGTGGAAAGACCACCTCACTGCGGGCGCTGGTTGGCTTTCTCTCACCGTCAAAAGGAAAAGTATATGTAGGAGACAAGGACGTTACAAATCTTCCGGTTGAAAAAAGAAACATTGGCATGGTGTTCCAAAGCTATGCGCTTTTCCCGACAATGTCAGTCTATGACAACATTGCGTTTGGAATGAAAGTAAAAAAAGCATCGAAGACAGAGATCGATCAGAAAGTACATGAAGTTGCAGCTAAGATCAAGATTACGGAATCACAGTTAAAGAAAAATGTGTCGGATCTGTCAGGTGGTCAGCAGCAGAGAGTAGCGCTTGCAAGAGCAATCGTTCTGGTGCCTAAGATTCTTTGCCTGGATGAGCCGCTATCCAATCTGGATGCAAAACTCCGCATTGATATGAGAATGGAATTAAAACGTCTCCAGAAAGAGCTGGGTATCACAACATTGTATGTTACGCATGACCAGGAAGAAGCGCTGACGCTTTCCGACCGGATCGCCGTATTTAACAATGGATATGTAGAACAGGTTGGAACGCCGTATGAGATCTATAATGAATCAAAAAGTGAGTTTGTCTGCGATTTTATCGGTGATATCAACCGCTTAAAGGGTGAACTTTTATCTGAGGTCAATACGCAGTCGGGTGCAAATTTAGATACAAACAAGACTGGATTTGTAAGAATTGAGAGATGTATCAGTGAAGAAAAAGCCGGTTATGTGAAACTCACAGGCAAAGTGGAAGAAGCTGAATTTAGTGGTGTGCTGACAAAGTATGTGCTGGAATGTCATGGACAGGAGCTTAAATATCTTGAAAAAAATGATGGACGCAGGCTGTATCAGGAAAACGAACAGATAGACCTCTATATCAACCCACAGGATATCATGCAGTTTTAGGAGGGATATTTTATGAATAAACTCAAGCAAAAAATTCAGGATGGAACAATCAATATTCCCGGCATTATTATTAAAATTGCATTAATCTGGTTTATCATTACATTTCTGGTATTCCCAAACTTAAATCTGCTTGCCAGGGTATTTGTAAAAGACGGACATTTCACATTGGAAGCAATTGACAAGATCATGAAATCAGCAAGGGCCATGAAGAGTTTAAAGAACAGCTTTGTTCTGGCAATCGCTTCTATTATTACCGTAAATATATCCGGTATTTTAGTTGTACTGTTTACAGAATACTTTGACATCAAAGGGGCAAAAATATTAAGTCTTGGATTTATGTCAACACTGATCTACAGCGGCGTTGTTTTGGTTACAGGATATAAGTTCGTTTACGGTTCAACAGGAATCGTGACAAAAGTGCTGACCAATATTTTTCCAGGTCTGGATCCGAACTGGTTTGTCGGATTTGGTGCTGTACTTTTTATTATGACATTCTCGGGAACATCAAATCATATGATGTTTTTGACAAATGCGATACGAGGGCTGGATTATCATACGATAGAGGCGGCGAAGAATATGGGGGCATCCCAGAGTACGATTTTATTTAAAATTGTGCTGCCGACAATGAAACCTACCATTTTTGCGATTACAGTGCTTACTTTTATCGCAGCATTAAGCACAATGTCAGGACCTTTGATCGTTGGTGGCCCGGATTTCCAGACAATCAACCCGATGATCAAGACGTTTGCCAATATGACGGGATCGAGAGATATCGCAGCGCTGCTGGCAATCATCCTTGGAATTGCAACGACGATTCTTCTTGCAATCATGCAGAAAATTGAAAAAAAAGGCAATTTTATATCGGTTTCAAAGACAAAAGCCAAAATGGAAAAACAAAAGATTGAAAATCCGGTCATGAATGTGATCGCACATATTGTAGCTTATGTGATGTTTATCATTTACATGCTGCCGATCATCAACGTACTTGTATTTTCATTTACAGATGGATTGACGATCAAGACAGGTGTGATCAGAAAAGATTCTTTTACACTGGAGAATTACAAAAAACTGTTCCGTTCAGCCACTGCATATAAGCCGTATCTGGTAAGTATTGTGTATTCTCTGCTGGCGGCACTGGTTGTAGCTGTGATCTGTATTGTGGTTGCCCGTATTGTGACAAAAGCAAAACACAAATATGACAAGTTGTTTGAACCGTTTATTCTGATCCCATGGCTGCTGCCATCAACCATGATCGCACTTGGTTTGATGCTGACCTACGATGAGCCAAGAATGTTCCTGGCAGATAAGGTATTGGTTGCTACGCCGATCATCCTGCTGTTTGCATACATTATTATTAAAATTCCGTTTTCATACCGAATGATCCGCGCCGGATTTGTCGGACTTGATGGAAATATGGAAGAGGCAGCACAGGTTATGGGCGCAAAACCGCTCTATACAATGAGGAAAGTCATTCTTCCGATTATTATGCCAATCGTATTATCTGTCATTGTATTGAACTTTAACGGACTTTTATCAGAATATGACTTATCCGTATTTTTATATCATCCATCCTATCAGCCGCTTGGAATCGTGATCAAGCTGGCAACGGATGAGACAGCGACCATAGATGCACAGGCAATGGCATTTGTTTATACGGTAGTGCTTATGATCATTTCTACGATTGCACTTTGGCTTGGCAGATATGACGGACTTGGAAAGATAAAATCTTTTTTTACAAAAAAGAAAAACGGGGGTAAAAATTAAATGGAATCGATCATTGAATTAAGAAAAAAAACAGGTGTTCTGGTTGCCGCCCACAGAGGAACCAGTGGGGGAAATATTCCGCCAAACTCGATTGCGGCTTTTGATATTGCACTCAAGGAGGGCGCAGACATTTTAGAGATGGATCTGTTTCAAAGTATCGATGGCGAATTGTTTGTATTCCACACAGGAATGGAACCGAGCCATCTTGACAGACATATCAGAATTGAACGGTATACAGCCGAGGAGATCAGACAGATGAGACTCTGTAACGGCGATCTGCAGCAGACATTTCTGCCGGTAAATTCATTTGATGATGTGTTAGAGCATTTGAAAGGAAAATGTAAACTGAATCTTGACAGAAGCATCAATATTATTGAACCGGTTATGAAAGCAGTAAAGAAACATGGAATGGAAGATCAGATTTTAATGAAGAGTGATCCTTCTGACCAATCTTTGAAATTAATTGAAGCTTATGCACCAACGATCGATTATATGCCAATTTTCATGGAAGAGGATTTTGCCTCTGATAAAATTGAAAAAATGAACATCAATTATATAGGGGCAGAGATTGTGTTTGAAAAAGAAACATCTCCGGTGATCCAGGAATCTTATCTGGAAATGCAGAAGAAAAAGGGGCGGATTCTCTGGGGCAATGCGATTTTATATTCCAGCCGGGTTCCACTGGCAGCAGGGCATAGCGATGACGTTTCGCTGACCGATGATCCTGCGAAAGGATGGGGATGGCTTGCAGATAAAGGATTTGACATTATCCAGACAGACTGGACAAAGCATTGTGTGGATTACCTGAAAGAAAATAATTATCGGAAGTGATGCGTATGGATTTAAATTTTTTGGGATGTGGTTCGGCATTTAATCCGTTGTACGGGAATACAAGTGCCTATTTTACAAACAAGGATCAGCTATATGTGATCGATGGCGGGGAGAGTGTATTTTTGAAATTGTATCAGAAAGAACTCTTAAAGAAATACGCCGGTATCACAATTATGGTAACACATATGCATGCAGATCACGTGGGAAGTCTTCCGTCTATCATTTCCTATTGTTATTATGTACTTGGGAAAAAAGTGACGGTCATCTATCCGGAAAAGTCTTTGTGGATTCTGCTTGGATTGATGGGAATCGACCCGGATATCTATATTCCTGTGGAGAGCAGTCTGTTTACCGCAGAGGGACTGAAGGTTTGGGCTGTTTCTGTGAAACATGCGGATGATATTTCCTGCTTTGGTTATATCATTGAATTTGCAGGAGAGAAGATTTACTACAGTGGAGATTCGTATGAGATTCCCAAAGATGTATTAAACAGATTTTATAAAAGGGAAATATCAACGATCTATCAGGATACAACAGAATTTACATCGGATCACAGGTCACATTGCCCATTAGAGGAGCTGGAGGAATGTATACCGGCGGATTTAAGAAGGAATGTTTTTTGCATGCATTTTACTACAGATTTTACGGAAAAATTAAAGAAAAAAGGATTCGGTTATATTCAAAGTAATTGCAGGTGAGAATGGGGAGAAGAGCAATTTGAAAGATAATTTTAAATTGTTCTTTTTCTTTATCCTAAGATGCACAAAAAGATTCGTTGGAGATAAAATAGTGGGAAGGTGAAATCATGTGGAGAGCTTTTATTGACGCAATGGCAGAATGGAACAGCGTAGCGATTTGCGGACGCCTTGCGCTGGCAATCCTAACGGGAACTGTGATAGGAATTGACCGTGGGTTAAAACGGCGCGGAGCCGGGATCAAGACACATGCATTAGTGTGCCTTGGATCCGCTTTGGTAATGCTGACCAGTGAATATATGTCGATGAATTTTGACCAGAAAGCCGATCTTGCACGGCTCGGTGCACAGGTGATCAGTGGGGTAGGATTCCTGGGGGTAGGCACAATATTGGTAACGGAGAAACAAAGGGTCCGGGGGCTTACCACAGCAGCAGGACTTTGGGCATGTGCCTGTGTGGGTCTGGCAATCGGAATCGGATTTGTGGAAGGTGCAGTCTATACGCTGATGTTCATTGTTGTTGTATTGCGCCTTCTGAATAAAATCGACATTTTTTTACAGAAACATGCGAAAGTATTTGACCTTTATCTTGAACTGGAAAATGGAAAGAGCATTGGGCTGTTTTTACAGGAGATGCGAAGCCGGAATGTGAAAACAGAGACGGTTGAGACAACCAAAAATAAACTGCCGGGTAAATTTTCATCTTTAGTGGTAACTCTGGAAGTCAATCACTATAATATGAGACCGGAACTGATCGATGAGATCAGAAATTTTGACTATGTGCACTATGTGGAAGAAATGTAAGCATATGGAAGTATTACAAATTCAGGATTAGAATGTGTCAAAACAGAAGGGGGATAAAAATTTATGGATTCAAAAAAAATAAAAGTATGGGCGCACCGTGGAGCAAGTGGATATGCACCGGAAAATACAATGGATGCATTTCGAAAAGCCATTGAGATGAAAGCAGATGGGATCGAACTGGATGTGCATCTGACGAAAGATGGGGAAGTGGTTGTGATACACGATGAAGTACTTGACAGAGTCAGTGATGGAACCGGACGTGTACAGGACTTTACCTGTAATGAATTAAAAAAGTTTAATTTTAATAAATTACATCCAGAATACAAAGAGGAAGAGATACCAACATTAGAGGAAGTTTATCAGCTGATAAAGCCGACAGATCTCACCATTAATGTGGAAATGAAGACTGGAAACACGTTTTATCCGGGAATGGAAGATAAGGTTTTAGAACTGACAAAAAAATATGACATGATGGATCGTATCATAGTTTCCTCATTCAATCATTATACGATCCGCAGTATGAAGGAAAAATGCCCGGAATTAAAAACAGGTGCACTGTATGCGGATGGAATTATAAATGCGGTCGATTATGTGGCGGATGTTGTGCGGGCAGATGCTCTGCATCCGGGGTGGACGAAAATTTTTTATCCAAATTATCTGGAGGACTGCAGGCGGAGAAATATATTAGTGCATGTATGGACGATCAATAATGAGGAAGACATGCGGCGCTGCTGTGAGATGGGACTCGATGCAATTATTACGAACTATCCGGATGTGGCGAGAAAAGTGGTGGATGAGTACCAGCTTAATTAAAATTGTGTATGCGGAAATATATCAAAATAATTTGATATATTTCCGCATTTCTATTATAATCAGCCGTAAAAGAAGTAATATATTGCCATCAGGAGAGGAAATAAATATGAAAACCTGTAAAGATGCCGCGAAAGAGAAAAGACCGCTTCCGGTAGGAGTTTCTGATTATGTCAGAGCACAGGCAGAATATTATTATGTGGATAAAACACTGCTGATCAAAGAATTTTTAGACAGAAAACCGCTGGTTTCCCTGTTTACCAGACCGAGAAGATTTGGAAAGACATTAAATATGGATATGTTACGGGTGTTCTTTGAAATATCGGACGAGGATACCAGTATTTATTTTAAAGAGAAGGCTATCTGGAAGTGTGGACAGGAGTATACCAGACATCAGGGAAATAACAGCAGTGTATATGTATCAGATAATGAATTTATCATTTGCCCGATTGTGGATGAAGATCGTGATAATTATGTAGAATTGCATCGTCAGATAAGTGGTGAACATACATTGTTTTTAAATGAGCATTGCAAAGATATGATGTGGGAACAGGTTTTAGAGGGAGAAGATAAAGTATTTTCTGTATTTGAAATAAATGGCGATTATTGTGGAAGTCTGGAATTGCAGAATCCGGACTCTGATACACCTGAAATAGGAATAGATCTTTTCGAGAATAAGAGAAATAAGGGAATAGCGCCGAAAGTGGTAAAATTATTGGCAAAAAGATGCTATAAGGACAGGAAAGTAGATTATTTTCTGATTAGAAGAACAGAATTCATTAGTCAGGCGATTTATCTGGATTTCCCAACAAAAAAATGTTAAGATAAAATAAATTCGTGTTTCGGGACAGTGATGAATAAGGAGGTATGAGATGGAACCAATGTATTTATCAATCCAGCAGAAAGAGACCGGCAGACAGATCAAGAGGCTTCTATCAGAACACGGTTACACGGTGAAAGATGTCCAGACCGTGATGGGATTTGAAAATCCGCAGGCAGTCTACAAATGGATCTCAGGAAAATCGCTGCCGAGTTTGGACAATTTTATAATTTTAAGTAGATTATTGCATACCAGTATTGAAGATATCCTCGTCATTGACGGGGATATCGTTCGTTTATGGTATATTTTATTTCGGAAATTAAACTAGCGGTAGAATGACAAACTTTTCTGTATGTCTTATATTGATATCATCATGAAGGATAGTTGGGAGAGGAAAAAGGTAAATGAAAAAAATAACATCGGCATATGCAAATAAATGGCTTAAAAGCCTGGAAGAAGACAAGGAATACTGGATAAATAAGGAAGAAGCGTCAAGTACCTATGTGGCTGCGATCAATGAGGAGCCTGTGATCCCCGAATATGATTATGCTGAGGTTGCAGCAACGATTGCAGAAATTGATGAAAAGATCGCAGTGATCAAACATGCACTGAATGTCACAAATGCAACCGCAAAAGTGCAGGTAAAGGATACCGAGATGAGCGTGGACACGATCTTAATAAAGATGGCGCAGTTGAATAAAAGAAAGGCTGTCCTTGACCGGATGCGCAAACAGCTTCCAAAGACGAGGGAGACAACATCGTATATGTCCAGAAATGCAGTTCCCGAGTATCGGTATGTCAACTATGATCTTGATCTGGTCAAGCAGGAATATGAGCGGGTATCTCAGAATGTCATGGAATTGCAGATGGCATTGGATCAATATAACCAGACGGTACAGTTTGAGGTAGATCTTTAAAAAATTTTCCGTGCAGGGTGCGGTCACAGGTAAATAGTGCAAAATAGTTCAGGTTCAGTGATAAAGTTTTTTCTGTTATTCGTTATTTGTTATTCGTTAAAGTTCATAGTGATTTAAATCCGGATACGATAAATTTTAAATGCGCCCAGCAGAAAACCTGCAGGAAACTGCGATGCGGAGGTTCGGTTTCAAGCATCAGATGATGAAAGGAAGATAAACTTACATGGTAAAGAAAATCATGCGTGATCCCCTGTTTCTGGGACAGAAATCAGAGGATGCAACAGAAAAAGATAAGTAGGTCGTAACGGATCTTTTGGAGGGCATGTACAAGATATAAAGAAGACAGAAATGGAGGGATACATTTTGAAAAATTATTATAAATTACAGAGCCCATCATTTTTTAAATTTCAATATGTATTTCTTGACAGTGAAGATTATCTGGCAGATCAGTTATTTATAAAATACAAGGTAACTGTGGATTTTGGAGATGAATATGTAAAAGAAAATTCGCCGTATCATGTGATATTTTGCAAAATAAGAAAAAGGGATGAAAAAAAGTTTCTCGATGCACTTTCTGAGATGTATGACAAGATGCTTCTTATGGGATATAAAGATTATCAGGAAGTTTGTGATAATTTTATAAGAGTTGTAGAGCAAAATGAAAAAGAGAAGTAGCATGGTTTTACTCTTGACATCCACTCAACCCCGCAATACAATACTTGCATATGCAACTATTGGAGGTGCAAGTAATGCTGAAACGAGTTTTTTCTTATATGAGAGAATATAAGAAATATGCATGGTCAGGTTTGTTATGCATTGGCGTGGAGGTGGTCTTAGAGATCACGGTGCCGCTTCTCATGGCGGACCTGATCGACTATGGAGTCACAAATGCGGACGGGACTTATATCATAAAAAAAGGTCTGCAGATGGCACTCTGTGCAGTGTCAGCACTGATCCTTGGTGTCGGAAGTGCAAAATTTTCCGCGCTTGCCGGACAGGGACTCGGTGCAAATATAAGAAAGGCGGAGTACGAAAAACTCCAGTCTTATTCATTTTCCAATATAGACCATTTCAGTGTGTCGTCGCTTGTCACGCGTCTGACGAGTGATGTGACGAACATCCAGAATGCGGTGTCCACCGGTATGCGTCCGTTTGGGCGGAGTCCGGTCATGCTTATTTTTGCGACATCGTTTGCATTCCGGATCAATTCGACGCTGGCGCTGGTCTTTCTTGTGGCACTGCCGACGTTAGCAGTGCTTTTAATTCTTATTATTATCAATGTCGGGCCGCTTTACGGGCGCATGCAGAGTGCGATCGATCAGGTGAACCGGTGTATTCAGGAAAATCTTACGGCGATCCGTGTTGTGAAATCCTATGTCAGAGGCGATTACGAAGTGGAAAAGTTCGGTGTCGTCAATGAAAATTTAAAATCAGAATCTGAAAAAGCATTTGGAACAGCAGTGCTAAATATGCCCGCCATGCAGTTTGTGATGTACGGGACGATCCTTGGAATCCTTTTGATCGGGGGAAGGCTGATCAATGAGGGGCAGATGATGATCGGACAACTCACCAGTTTTTTGAGTTATGTGCTGTTAATTCTTAATTCCCTGATGATGATGTCAAATGTGTTCCTGCTCATGACAAGGTCGCTGGCATCCGCAGAGCGGATCATGGAAGTCATTGATGAAAAAATCGATATCACAGATGAAAATGCAAAAGACATTGCCGTGGCAAAAGGTGAGATCGAATTTGACCATGTGTGGTTCAAATACAAGGACACTGCAAAGGAATATGTGCTCTCCGATGTTTCTTTCCATATCAAACCGGGGCAGACGGTCGGCATCATCGGTCAGACCGGTTCGTCAAAGACTACACTGGTGCAGCTTATCCCAAGGCTTTACGATGTGACAAAGGGCGAGGTAAAGATCGACGGAATCAATGTAAAAGAGTATCCGGTCAGACATCTTCGGGACGCAGTTGCGATGGTACTGCAGAAAAATACGCTGTTTTCCGGTTCACTGATCGATAACCTCCGCTGGGGAAATGAAAATGCCACATTGGATGAGATTAAAGAAGCATGTCAGATTGCCTGTGTGGATGAGTTTGTGGACCGGCTTGCGGATGGTTATGATACCGAGATGGGGCAGGAGGGAGTCAATGTGTCCGGCGGGCAGAAACAGAGGATCTGCATTGCCAGAGCCATTTTGAAAAAGCCGAAAGTACTGATCTTAGATGACTCCACAAGCGCGGTGGACACCGCGACGGAGGCGAAGATACGAAGCGGGCTTGCAGAAAAACTGCCGGATATGACAAAGATCATCATTGCGCAGAGGATATCGTCTGTCCGCCATGCTGACCAGATCATTATCATGGACAGGGGGCATGTGGAGGCAATCGGCACACATGAGAGTCTGCTCCGTGACAATCAGATCTATCAGGAAATCTATGCATCACAGAAGGAAGGAGCTGATCTTTAATGGCAAAGTATGTGGGATATAAAAGACCAAAAGATACGAAAAAGACCATGAAGCACTTCCTGACTTATCTCGGTCATTACAAGTGGGCATTTTTCCTTGTGGCAATTCTTGTATTTATCAGTGCGGGGGCAGGAATCTGCGGCACATATCTGATCAAACCGCTCGTCAACAATTTCATTGTGCCGGGAAATATGAAGGGACTTCTTTTGGCAGTCATCGGCATGGGTGTGATGTACCTGTGCGGTGCGCTCGCAACGCTCGGCTATAACCGGCTGATGGTGCACACCTCGCAGAAAGTCGTGAGCGAAATCCGCATGGATCTGTTCCGGCACACACAGAAACTCCCACTGAAATATTTTGACGACAACACGCGCGGCGAGATCATGAGCCATTTTACCAACGATGTCGACACGGTGCAGGAGGCGATGAACAACAGTTTTGCTATGATCATCCAGAGTTTTCTGACATTGTTTGGAACGATCACAATGATGATGGTGCTCAGCGTAAAACTGACCATGCTCGTGGTGGTATTTTTAGTCATTACCTTTTTGTTCATGCAGTACAATGGAAAATGCAGCAAAAAATATTATCACAGACAGCAGCAGGAACTCGGAAACATCAACGGTTTTGTGCAGGAGATGATGGCAGGACAGAAGGTGGAGAAAGTTTTCAACCATGAAAAGGAAAACTTTAAAGAGTTCTGTGAAATGAATGAGCGGTTTCGCAAGGAGTCTACAAATGCACTGGCACATTCAGGTATGCTCGTGCCGGTGATCGTGGCACTTTCCTATTTTAACTATGCGCTCTCAGCATGTGTCGGCGGCATGTTTGTGATCCGCGGGCTCATGGATTTGGGAAGCCTGTCGGCTTATCTTGTATATGTGAGACAGAGTGCGATGCCGTTAAATCAGTTTACACAGCAGGTCAATTTTCTGTTGTCGGCGCTCTCAGGTGCAGAGCGTATTTTTGACATGATGGACGAGACGGAGGAGATTGACGAGGGAAAAGTGACACTCTGCAATGTCTGCAAAAATGCGGATGGCACACTGACAGAATGCGCGGAAATTACAGGATTGTATGCGTGGAAACTGTCATCAGGAGAACTGGTACTGTTAAAGGGAGATGTGCGTTTCCATGATGTCGTATTCGGCTATGTGTCGGAGAAAACGGTGCTGAACGGAATATCATTGTTTGCAAAGCCGGGACAGAAGATCGCTTTTGTCGGATCAACGGGTGCCGGAAAGACAACGATCGTAAACCTCATCAACCGGTTTTATGATATTCAGGCGGGACAGATCACATATGATGGGATCGACGTTAAAGATATTCGAAAAGATGACCTGCGGCGCTCCCTTGCCATGGTCATACAGGATACACATTTGTTTACCGGGACGATCGCAGACAATATCCGTTACGGGAAACTGGATGCGACGGATGAGGAGATCCGGGAGGCGGCGAAGATCGCCAATGCGGAATCCTTTATCAGCCGCCTGCCGCAGGGGTATGACACGATGCTTTACGGAGATGGGAGCAGCTTATCGCAGGGACAGCAGCAGCTCATCGCGATCGCAAGAGCGGCGATCGCAAAACCTCCGGTACTGATCTTAGACGAGGCGACAAGTTCGATCGACACAAGGACGGAGTGTTTGATCGAAAAAGGCATGGATGCCATTATGGAGGGAAGAACCGTATTTGTCATTGCACACAGGCTCTCAACCGTAAGAAATTCCAATGCGATCATGGTACTTGAAAAAGGTGAGATCATTGAGCGCGGCAGTCATGACGAGCTTTTAGAGCAGAAAGGCAGATATTATCAGTTGTATACAGGACAGTTTGAATTGGAGTGATGTTAGGGTGAAAAATGAGATTTTTGATGTTGAAATGTTAAGAAGACGGTTTATCCGGCCGTATTTTATAGAACTTGGACTTACGGTGGGACAGGGGCAGCCGCGCATTTTAAAGGAACTGAGGGAGCACGGTGCAATGAACCAGAAAGAATTGTCCGATGCCTGCCTGATCGAAGTTACGACGATGTCACGGACAATCGACCGTTTAGAAAAGATGGAACTTGTAAAGCGGGAGAGCAATCCCGTCTGCCGCCGTTCCTGGACGATTGCACTCACGGAAGAAGGATGTGAGATGGCAGATAAAGTTATTGAGATATTTGAGATGGCAGATGGTATAATGAAAAGCGGAATGAGTGAGAGTGAGCTGGAAACATTGTCTGCCGGGCTTGAAAAAGTAAAGGAAAATCTGTGGACGGCAATCAAGGATAATGAAGAAAATATGAGGTAAACAAAATACAAACTGAAATCAAATATGGAATGAAATCAAGTGTAATAGTAAACACAGCATTTGAAGAAAAGGAGAGAAATGCAATGGGCTATTTAATTTCAGAGACAACAAAAGAAGAGCGGGAGAAGATCGTGGCGGAATCATTAGGAAATATTGATGCAGCCTGTGATGGCTGCATGTCCGGACTCGTGGAAATGTATCAGGATTACATCGACGGGAAATTGAACATAGCGGGTACTATGCCTTGAAAAATCTTATGGAATCGCTTAAGATATCATTAATTAGGCGGTAAATCCTAATAATGATTTTTGAAATGCCTCAACAGATGGCATTTCCCAGGCATCAAGATGTTGTAGCATCATGATGCCATAGAGGCGGCAGTACCACATCTTAGTCGATCGGTGCCTGCCGTCTTCTAATTTATAGTCTTCTTTCTCACGCTTATTAGAGCGTTCCACGGAAGTTCTTCGATTGTATTCCTTTTCCCATGCTTTTGAGTCTCTTGGCGGTATGTTAAACAGCCTTGGATTATCATCGGTAAAGATGTGCACGGTTCTGCCGTATTTTGCTGGCGAACAGGGATGTTCACAGAAACAGCCACGTTTCCGGTTAGCCTTTGGACACCGGTATTTCGCCCGGTGTTTAGCAGCTTCATAACCATCTTTATGCATGCGTAAGCCCAACTTACAGACAGGAACGCCATCATCGTCGATTGTGAAATCATTCTTATAAGTGAAGTGTCCGGTATGACCGGGGCTCAAGTCGATAAAAGGCGTGATCTTTTCCCGACAACAGTATTCATAGACAGCATAAGCATCATGGGCGGAATCCAGAAGGAGTTTTTCAATCCGGAATTCAGGAAGATATGCTTTCATCGTGAAAAAGGAATGTAGAAACGAAAGCATGTCATGCCGGGAAGCCCGTTCCAAAAGCGGAAATATGGGAAGGTCGCTGTGAGAATCGGATGCCACGTACATGTAGAGATGGTAGCCGAAAAAATAGCATTGGATAGGAGGATATCTTAAGTATCTTCCATTTTAGAGTTATTTTGTTAAAAAGTGTCAAAAGAGTGATATTGACGAGTCAGTTCAGTTATAGAGATGATGAAAGAAAAT
>OBXH01000900.1_pt1 | contig 19511 bp, 29 predicted proteins | sample 1538101 | NCBI WGS metagenome assembly OBXH01 (sample SAMEA2580141, study PRJEB22360) | human gut metagenome | biome: human gut; feature: human-associated habitat; material: faeces | place: Denmark | collected 2008/2010 | reverse complement strand
CCTTTCTCAGGCCACGCGGTGCCAGATGTGCACATAGTAGGCGGCGGGCTGCACGGTGCTGCTGCGTCCGTAGATAGCGTTGGACTTGGACGCATCAAAAGATATATTGCTATAATTTCCGCTAGACCCGTTCTCGAGTGACCTGCCTATGCCTTTGACAGAAAACGCACCGCTGCCAGATGGATAAGCATAAAAGCTGCCCATTACCTCAGATAACGTGCCCGTGATGTTGGGCAGACCGGCTTTCACTGTGGTGCCGGCCGCGTGGGTGCTGGACGCACCCATCAGCACCCGCTCGGAGGCGATCTCCTCCCAGCTGCCGCCGAACAGTGCGGCGGGGCTGGTGGGATCGGTGCTCTGGTAGATGCTGCCAACGGGGTAAGCGGTAAGAGAGCCAGTTTCGTTTAGATTGATTTTGCCGTTTTCGTCCACGGTCAGCCCCTCACCAGCAAGCTTCGTGCTCAAAGCTTTGGCTGTCGGGGTTGTCATGGCTGCAGGCGCAAATGCCGCTTTACCCGTCTCATCCACGGTAAGACCGTCTCCGATCATCACGCCGCCCAGTGTGTCGGCTGTTGCAGGCGGCAGAACGTAGTTTCCTACGCCCATGGCCACAGTGCCTAAAGCCATAAGGATATCCTCCCTTATTGTGTAGTAATGTGCATGCAGGTCTTCCGTCGGCATTTTCCATGCCCGCAGCCGCAGGGTGTCGGTGCTGCTCTGCGTCGTGCTGTCCAGCACGGCTGCTCTTGCGGCGTCCGCACTGTCCGGCTCGATCAGCACAGCAATGCTGTCATCGGCTGTCAGTCCCGGCATATTCAGGTCGATGTAACAGCCATGGTCATCTTTCTTCCATCCTGCCGCAGGTATCGTCACTGCGTGCAGCTCCAACCGGTCCGCTTTTGCCGCATCCAGTGCATTCATGGCATTGGAGCAGGCAGTCGTTGTCTTGGCAAGCTCCTGCAGCGTGCGCAGGGCAAGTTCCTGCAGGCCCGCCAGAATGCTCAGAACACCCATCGCTTATTCTCCTGCAAACACCTCATCCAGCATGGCGGTCACTTCTGCCTCGGTTGCCAGCACCAGGCCGTCCAGCTTGGTCTTATCCGCAGCGGACATCAGGCCCGCATTGGTAGTGGTGGCGTTGCCATATTTGGTGTCGCTGCCGGGGATGCCCAGTGCGGTGATGTCGTCCTTGGTCACAGCAGCAACAGCGCTCACATGGCCGGTAGCATCCACAGTCACCTTGTACAGGCCGCTGGCCTTAGGGGCATAGCTGGGGTGGACGTACTTGTTTGCGCCCTCGGCAATGCCTGCCAGCTTGGTCTTTTCGGCGGTGGTGTAGTCGTTGGTAGAAAGGCCCTTGCCTGCCACCTTATCCACCTTACCGGACAGGTCCACAGTGGTGTCGTCCAGCAGTTCCATGGTGTAGCTGCCGCTGCTGCCCTTGATCTTGGCGTAGATGTCATAATGCTTGGTGGCGGTGTTCATCACCAGATACAGGATGTTCTCCTGTGCGGCATCGGCGTTCGGCACTGCATCCACCTTCTGGAAAGATGCGTGGCCGGACTTGGAAATGGCGGTGTTGATGGCCTCCACCACCTGTGCGCTGGTCTGGAAGGTGCTGTCGTTGTTCAACTGGCTGGTCTTGGTGGGCACGGTGATGTTTACGGACTTGTCAGGGTCAATCGTCTGCGCAGTGCCGTTCACCTTGATGCTCTCGATCTTATTGGCTTGTGCGCCAATATTTTCCAGAGCCTTAACCCGCGAATTCAGAGCTTTGTGTTTTGCGTTCTGGCGCTTTGCCAGATCCTGCAGGTCGCGCAGTGCGGGGATGTGGTTCAGATCGTAATTAGCCATGTTCGTTGTCCTCCTCAAAAATTTCGTCAAATAGTGTTTTTACTTCTTCCGGCGTTGCCATGGGCAGACTCATTTTGAATGCTTCTGCCACAAAAGCTTCCCACGCCGGTGTTCCTGGTTCCGGCATTTCGCCGGTATCAGTTCCGCTGTTTTCATATACGATGTACGGCAGGTCGGCGCTTGTGATTGTCACGCCATTTCCGTCCGTTCCCTCAAAGGTACAAACGCCTTTTCCAGGGCTGGCGGTCACTGCTGCCGGAACATCCACATGTCCATCTATTACTAGTGTCGAGCCGCAGACTTTGTTGCACGGCCCGTGCCAGCACACCCGTATCGTCAGTCCCTTCCAGATGCCGGATGCTGTTACATTCAGCCCGTAGATCCCACGGTTGCCTTTGTAGCCGAATGCCAGCGCCATCGCCTTCCCGGGTGGTTTTGCCGTTCCGTTCGGCAGCAGAGTCACAGTAAGGTCTGTCATTTTGTCACCCCTTGTCCTCGTCGTAGATGCCGATAAAGTAGTTTGCTTCCGACATCTTCTTGATGCTCTCACCGAGATACCAGAGAGCCTGGTTGCTATTCTCAGGAGGATCGCCCTCAAAATAAGTCGGAATGACCTCCAGTTCTTCGCCAAAGACGGCCTCTGCAATCCGATGCATCTGCTCCATGGATGCTTTGATGGCGCATGCCGTGCGACCACGCATCGGACAGCTAATAAACAGTTTCTTCATGTTCTCCTCCTTAGTACGGCAAATCGTTCGGGTCGTTGGGTTCGGCCATCTGTGCGTAACGGTCTGCATACGGGTCGTTGTCCGGGGCCTGCTCCACGTACATCACATCAGCGTACAGAGTATACTCACCGGGAGCATTACGCTTTTCGACAAGATTTGCCTGGCAGCAGACGTTCTTGACACGGATAAAGTCGAGCTGACCGATTGTCTCCGGCGTGCACAGAAGGCGCTTGCCCTGCAGGGTGATCCAGTAGACATGCGGCGGCCACTTGGAATCAACGTTGACCGTGACCGGCACATAGTAGGTCGGCACAAACGGCTCGTCATAAGTGTAGTTGGGGTTCGGGTGGGTCTCCTTAACGTTGATGCCCATCGCCTTCATATCCATGGCCTGCTCAACCGTAGGGATCACGATGTTGACGCGGCGCTTGTCCGAGCCAAAACGGTCACGGGTGGGATCACCGGAGAAATTAGTCTGGAAGATGAAACGGGTATCATCGATGTTTACTTTCTGACGCTTCTGGAACATAAATATCAATCTCCTTACCTTATTTATAATGTGTTGTAGTTATTGAACGGCGTAGAGTGCTCAACGTATTCGTCGATCAACCGGCAGCCAGCCTTGACTCGGACTCCTCCGTCGGAATCTTTTGCTTCAGCCCGATATGCCATGCAGCCTTCTTCATAGCAGTCCATAAACTGACCTTTTTCATGTGCCGAATACTCGCTCTCGTACTTCTGAAACGGGCATTTCACCTTCATTCTCCTCGTTCAGCCTTTGCGGCAGCTATGTGGGCGAGTTCGTGTACGGTCTTGGTTGCGATGGCCGCAGCCTGATTCAGACCGGCCATAATGTCCGAGATCGAACCAATAGAGCCAGGTTCCTTCTTTTTCTTCTTAGTGTACTGCTTGAAGACCTTATGGAACCGGTTATCATTGCCTGCCATCTTCTTGACAATGGCCATAGCAAGCCCCTTTTCAATGTCGAACGTATCTTCCGGGCCGCACTTTACCACGGTCTTCGTGCCATCCGACCACAGAACAATGGTTGCCGGGTCGTTGAAGATAACTTTGCGGATGCTGACACTGCACATGCCGAACTTCACAATATCATTCTTCTTGGCCTGCTCCATGGACTGGCGAGAGTAGTCAATCGCCATTCCTTTGTGTATAGCCCTTGCGAGTTCATGATTGTCCATAAGCATCACTGGGGGGCAAATCAGGGCACATGTTCCAATTCCAATAATCCTTTCTCATTTATCTCACCTCAAAATTTCTTGCAGCCTCGTCCTGAACGTCATCCCACGGCATATCAGGTTTCTGCCAAGGGGGCATGCCAGCATCATCCGCTACGAACAACTCATAGTCACCGTATTTTGCGATGGCGTCTGCAGCATCATCGGCCATTTTGTCAAAATAAGAACGGTCGATATCTTTCTCCATCTGGAGTTCATGAACCATCTCACTTTCAAGCCAGCGATAGCCCTTGGAGCCTCCGACTGCTGCATAGGTCTTTTCTCCAGCATCATTAACGCCAGACTCCCGCAGCAGTACAGCACCACCACATCCGGGTTTGATGGGGCAGAACGAACCAACACGGCCGACGAAGATATATTTGTGCTCACCCTCGGGCAGGTCTTCGTTCTTGTCCAGATAAATAGCGCCCTTGGAAACAGTCTTTGTCTGGCAAAGGTCCGCAAATACCACCGGCTCATGCGAGAACAAGGTCTTGAACACGTACGGAATCTGAAACTGTGTGCCCGTAGCTGTCCACTCCCTGCCGTGTTCCTCGTTCTTTTCCGGCATATAACCGTACTGCGCCTGGCACTGGTCCGCATCCAAATATCTGGCAATGTACACAGCATCGTTCACAAGGCACATTTTCTCGTATGTAGCCTCGTGCTCGAAGGTGTATCCGTATTTTTCAGCGAATTTCATACAGAAGTCGATGATCTCCGGCGTTGCATCAGGGATCTTGATCGAATCTGTTTTTATGTGCGCCACTGCAAATCCGCGCCGCTGCACCTCATCCTGCAAGGTACGCATGAACAAAGCACCACGCAAGGCTACAATGTTGTTTGCGTTCTTCCGGTTTCGGAACGGGTTCTCAAAAGTTGCACTGGTCAGACCGTACACCGAATTGATAGCGATCTTCAGAGCCTGCGACAATGCTTTCGCCTGCTTCGGATCATCCAGATACTTGGCCAGTTTACCGTTGAAGAGCTTCTTGGCCTTGTCATACTCCTTGTGTTTGACATAGATACGAACATCCATCAGGTCATTGAAGTTCTTGGTGTACTCGCCGAAGTAGTTGAGCGCGACTGCCGAATGTGGATGCAGAGACGCCACGTCTAGCAGAGCCACATTCCAGTACATGCCGGGTTCAGCATAGACATAGCCACCCAAACCCAAATCCGTACCGCGGAACATATTATGCATCCGGCCATCCTCGCCTTTGACCCACTCGTATCCGGGGAAAGCATTGAGATAAGTGTTCTTAGTGAGAATATCAGGCTCCACCTCAATCAAATCGTCGGATTCACCGGTGGCAAGATCTGTATAGACCAGCCTGGGACTTTTCTCTTTTCCAAAGATGATCCGCGTAGTCAGACTGTTGGTCGTGTCGTTGACTGTCATACCTGCCACATCCGCCAGAATTTCCCGGGCAACAAAGTCTGCATGTCGAGCATTGAACACGGCTTCCGTTGCCAGAACGTCGTTATCACAATACTGTGCAACTTCTTCCCACTTCTCTTCCGGTACAGGCTGATCCCAAGGCAGTCCGAGCTCCTGATGATGGATACCCAACTCGATCTCGAACTTCTTCAGACTCTGCTTCTTGGCACTGAAATCGTAAATATCAGTGTAAGAGAAGTTATACGCTTCGCCAAAAAAGCCCGTATGTTCGTTGATGATCTGCTGAGACAGATTGTAAATTGCCTCAACCGACCACCCGATCATACGGGCATAGAGAATGTGGTTATCGTACTTACGGTTATTAAAGCCGATCAGTCGATACTGCGCGAGTTTTGCAATATCGTCTGCACTCGGGTTGATGAGCCGGTAAACTGTCGGTTCTTCTTTGTCCGGTGTGCTTTGGAACTTCCAGTTGACCAGCAGCAGGTTCGGGAACACTTCACAATCAAAGAAAACGATCGGTGCCTCATAAGTTACTACTGCAGTCGGCTCCTTGGATTTGAAGTGCATTTTAGACACGATTTTCAGGCATGCATCCGCCTGATTCGTGCTGGATGCAGCGAAGCCAAGGATACTGTTACGCATATCATCTACGTCATAGGTAAGGTCGCTGTTGTAGGCGTCCTCAAGAATTTTGTAGATGAAGTCAATGGACGGTTTGGTGTAGGGATGGATTTCCTTGTTGAGATTGCGCATGATGAGGACACGCAGCGCTTTCTCACTTTGGACGCGATCAGTGCTAACCATTTTTTCTCCCTTCATTGGTAAACCGGAGCTGATGGGCGCTACCGGAATATCATTGCATTTCGAGAGCTTTCTCCGCAGTGAGCTCTTCCCGGTAAAGACTTTGACCTCGATATGCTCATCATAGATTCTACTGAGCTTTGAAGCATCTCCTGAATAAATATAATGCAGGTGGATACCCGCACCGGATTTACTCAGTTCTGCATAGGTTTTTGGCCACTTGCTTGCCGCTTCCAGATTCCGTTCAAAGGACTTCTTGCCGTCCTCTCCCGGAATATCAAAGTCAATCACGATGTGATTCTCAGGCACCTTGACGTAATGCAGTCTGCTCGTGTCCAGATCCGCCAGCTTTGTCTTTACCTTTTCCCATTTCTGAGTAGGTGTTCCGGTTTCATTGGCATATTGGGCAGGGCAGTCCTTGCAAATATCATCCAGAACCGAGTGCTGAACTTTGAAATCGACCCACGACTTTGCTTTTTCCGGAATCGACGCTCCAAAGTCCGATTTCTTCTCGAACTTTTCTGTCTTGAAACCACTGTAATAGCTGCGAATACGTTCACCGCTGTCCGTGTTGACACGTTCCTTGTAATCGCGGAAGTAGTTCATAAGTTCTTCCTTGAAGACCCGCCGGGAACTCATGTACGGAACGTTTGTGCTCGTGCAGAAGTTCTTGTACATCTCCCATGCAACCTGCAGCGAAACACCGTCTTCCTTCTTGAAGACATAGTAACTGTCCTCCATGAAGTTGTACATGTCATTGGATGCACTCAGCATACGGATGGGGATATAATCGTCATAGGCATGTTTGTTGTTCTCATAGACATTCCGGCAATACCACGCAATGGCCCCCAGCTCAAAGTCGATCTGCGAGATCAGTTCATCGTACTTCTTAGCAGGCACCTTGTTCCCAGTCGGCTCCACATCAATCAGCCGTCGAACGATACCCGATTTTGCATTTGTGATGCGCACCGGGTTGTTGGTACCAAGGATGAGGAAGCACTTGAAGCGGTTTTCATAGGCAGACTTAAACTTCTCGTTGACTGTCATGGACTCATGAGAGACCAGCGAGTTGATGCGAGTGTTGTCTTCGATGCGGCTCAAATCGCCATCGTGCTGGATCGCGATCAGCGGGTTTGCTTTGAAGGCTTCCAGCGCAAATGCATTTGAGGATGAACCAAGCACCTTCGCATCAAAGGCCGAATAATATCCAGCAAACAGCTTCTGTATGATGTTGATAACGGTAGACTTGCCTGTGCCAGGTGCACCATACATCACCATAAACTTCTGGATCTTCTTGGAGTCCCCATTTACAATGGCACCGATTGCCCACTCGATCTTCATGCGCTCGTCCGGTGCATACAGAACGCTCATCAGCTCGTTCCATGCCTTGATGCTTCCCTGCTCCAACGGATACGGAAGCCGCTTGGATGCATAATCCTCCTTCTTCACATCGGTGTTGGAGAATATCAATTTCTCATCGAGCATAACAAACGAATCCCGCATCTGTCGCTGACAGTACCTGTGCCAAATATCAATCATGCCGGATTCCGCGTCCCACATGTGAAGCACCCGATAATTGTCGAAGTCCGCCTTGTGTGCATCCGCATAATTATCAAGTTCCCTGTCGATGAGCTGCAGTGCGTCCTGCTCGTCCGTAGACCATAATCCGCGTTCCTGCAACCAGATTGCATAGAAGTCCCCGCCTCGAATCATCAGATCCTTTGAATGCTTGATGATAAGTTTGGGATAGATCTCGATCACCCCGTGTTTGCCCGTTCTGCGGGCAATGAAAAGGAAATCAATCATTGTTAATCAATTTCCTCCTTTCTTCGAGGTAAATATCAATCGTTGGTCAGGGTAGCATGGCCGTCGCAGTGGACGGACTTGTTTTCCTCGGTCTTCTTCATCCGGTTCAGCTCGTCCATGACGCTGTCGTACTTCTCCGCCAGCTCGTCGCGCTCTTTCTTTGCATCAACCGCCTTCTTGCACTCCACAACGAACACCTTCGCAAACAGATATGCAATGCCTGCCATGCCGATCAGCGCCAGGTTCTTCTTGAACAGCTTTGCCTTGTAACGATCCAGCACACATTCAGTCTGGGCGAGCTGATAGTAAATATTGTTTTCCATGGTAAGTCCTCCTCAAATATCATTTTCGTTCAGGTACGCCATCATCTGGTACCAGATGTCAAGCGTACGCAGGTCTTCCTTCGGGTTTTGCAGTGTGAACAGACCGCCTGCACCGTTCGGCTGGTAGTCTCTGCGGCGAAAGCGCTCAATCACGAACTCTGCCCGACTCTGATGGAACCGATTGTCGTCCATCGAAGCCAGACCGAGACTGACGATCATGCTCCAGAACCACTGTCCGGTCCGGTTACCGATATCTGCATCTTCCATGATGGTTTCTTCGCAGCGAAGTGCCAGCGCTACCATCATTTCGAGCATGCTGCACGGTTTCCCATGAAAAGTCACAGATACGTTGTTTTCAGGAATCGTACCCGGAATATCATTGCATTCCTCAGCAAACCGTCCCCGCAGATTCTCGCCGTCTACGGCACGATTGCAGTCCATCTCATTGTCAGGGATGAACTGCGTATCGTATAAAAAAGTGAGCAGCCTATGGAAAGAGAGGTTTCTCGGCTCCCACTTTCCACAGACAAGCTCATAAAGCCAATCAAAATATCTTTTTTCGATGTCGGCTTTCATCTCGTCAATCGCCATAGTCCTCCTCTTCCCGCTCCTGATATACATCTGCGTAGTTCTGGAGCGCCTTTACTACCTCAAAATCCTTGTGATAGGCATGGTTGCGTACATGGATCGTGTCAGGCATGAATTTGCCCATCTCGTCCAGAGCTTTTTGTCCGACAACTGCTTCAACGTCATCCACTTTGGAGCCGTCGCTGTCGTAGGCCAGCACACCATCTGCAAACAGGGTCAGAAAACTGGTCTCATAGTCATTGTCGGCGCCGAACTCATCCGGTTCGATGATCTCAATGAGTTCAAAAGGTGCTTTGTCCGGCTTTTCCGGGTCACTCTCCTGACGATAAGGACCAGAAATCAGGTCAACGGCCTGCTTCTGGGCTTCAGCTTTGATCTGTTCGTCAATATGCTGCTCTTTTTTCTTGTAATGCTCGCGGACATCTTCGATCTGAGCATCAGCAAACTTCTGATACTCACCGCGCATCCGAACATGCATGAAATAAGCGCCAGCCGCAAAGCCAGCGCCAACCAGTAAAATATCACGAATCCAGTTTTTCATTGGAATCTCCTTCTTTAACGGTCATCATAGTGAATGCAAGCCCTCCAAAAAAGAGAGACACACTCATTAGAACCCCGCCAACCAAATGCCGCTTTCGTTTCGTGTCGGTCAAATAATCGAGGAATAAAAACATCGATTCTAAACCGTCCATATCTGCTCCTTACAACATTCTGGCAATTTCCTCAACCATTTGACTCCACTCATGACCATAAATCATGCAACGAGTATCGAACATGCGCGGATTTTTCTTTTTTGCATCTTCCGTAGCAACGGGCACATCGCAATTAAGTTCAATCCCCCTGTTCGCGAGTTTATCGTTAAGAAAATCGTCAAACACTTCAACGATTTCACGTGCTTTCGTATACTTATCGTCCATCTTGCTCCTCACTCAGAAAGGACAGCCAGACCAGAGACGAAGCAGACTCCGGCCATGGCAGCGAACACATAAGACAAAGTTCTTACGACTCTGGTCATAGCGAATCCTCCCAAAATATCAATCAGATCTTGTCGATGATAGGGCCATCAACGTTGAAGTGAAGCACAACAGAACGATCACCCTGCATCTTGTCAAGACCAAACTTCACACAGTTGGACAGAGATTCATCGTTCGGATCATAGAGCCAGCCGACGATCTGACCCTGCGGATTGTAGATCTGCTGACCATTGTTGTACTTGCCGATCATACGGTAGACCTCATTCAGGAACAGGTAGCCGCGAGTACGCAGCTGGTTGCTTGCATGAGTCTGAACCATGCTCAGGAAGTTCTTGTTGATTTGTGCATCCGGTTCCCAGGTGTCCACCATCTCATCAAACAGCAGGTCATAGGGCGAGTGCACACCATCGGTCTCGTCAATATAAGATTTGACCACTTCCTCGGTGCCATCTTCGTTGACGACCTTGGACTCCACCTCGACAGCCTTCACACCGTGCTCGATCTCGTGCTGCACCCGCTCGCCGAAGCGCTCAGATACACGGCCCTTATACTCGTTAAACGCCTTGTCCAGCGTGACATAAGCCGCTGTCAGAGCTGCATTGCGCTTCTGCAGGATGTGATTGGACCCGACCATGCAGCCAAGGGACAGCGTGCCCAGAATGACAGCCGGTGCATACAGCTTCACAAGTTTCATACCAGTCTGGACATAAACCGTAGTCAGGTCCTTCTTGGCATCCTCTTCGGTATACTCGGTGCCTTCCATGATTGCAGCCTTGCCGTCCTGCACATCGTGGATGGTTGAAACACTGGACTGATGGGCAGCCAGAATATCATTGACCTTCAGGGTTGCCTTGCAGGCCATTACAGCACTGGTCACTGCACCAACAGCACCGCAGACCATCAGGATCTCCGGGCTGTGCTTGCCCAGTTTAAACTTTGCCTTTGCAGCAAAGCGACTGACATTCGACATCATTTCGTTCATTTTCATAAATATCTTTCCTTTCTCAGTTGTTCAGTGCAACAGGCTTCGGCAGACGGATGACGTATCCGCCGCTAACGCCCTGAATGTATGCGGTACGCAGATCATACCAGCCATACTTCTCTTTCTCAACCTTGGGTTCGGTCTTTGCCTTTGCCTTGTGCTTTGCGATGCCGGCGCCAATTGCACCGATCGTCAACACGCCAACAGCAGCGGCAATGCCCGCCCAGGTGTTGATGCCAGAGTTCTCCGCCGTCTTCACCTCATTGTTCTCCGTAACCACGGGAGTCATCTCGTTAGAAGTCTCCTCGGTAGTAACCTCGTTCATGTTGTTCATTTCGTCCATAATAAAATCTCCTTTCAAGATTTATCCTAAATGTGAACCTTTCTGGTTCCATAAAGCAGAATGAATTTTTCGCGTCTCAGACGCCGATATAATGCGGCGGTTCCACGTAGTTCACCACCAGACACGGCATACCTTCCTCATCCAGCCGTGAGGCGTAGCAAGTTTCGATGTAGCCGCGATCAATATCCCAGCCGAGCATGTCGCCAAGCTTGTTCTGGTCCAGGCCAATAAGGTCATACCATTCATTCAGGCTGATCCGCATGTCGTCCCGCAGTTGACGGTTGAATTCGTTTACGGCTTTATCGATCTGGTTTTTTGTCGCCGTAAAATATCTTCCGCTCAGCGAGTCAAAGCACTTGAGCTGTCCAGCAGCATGGTTCACAACAACCGTCTGCGTCTCCGGGGTCTTCTGCTGCTGTTCAACTGCCGCTGCCTGCCGGATCTCACGTTCCTTATCCTCGCCAACAGTCTCCAGCACCTTGTCCCGGTAGGTACGCAGCGTGCTCTCGCTCAGGGTGTAAGCAGCCGTCAACGCTGCATTCCGTCGTGCATTCACGCTGCTGGCACCAATGATGCAGGCCACGCTCACGCCAAAACTGACAGCAGTCGGAATATAAACCGGTGCTGCCGTCTTGATGATCTCCTTTGCCTCCAGCTTCTCAACGCCCAGATCCTGCCGCTTCTCCTCAAGCAGGATCATGGCTTTAGGGGTCGCCTTGATGGCAAATATCACGCTGGATGCAGCCCCTGCAATGCCAAGACCCACAAGGATCTCCGGGCTGTGTCTCTTTGCGCCCATCCAGAGCGCGCTTGCCAACGCTTTGAGTTTCATTTTCATACCTCCAGAAAAATATAAAAGAAAGAGCCGCAGCTTTCGCCACGACTCTCGTCCTCGCACTTAAATGTGCCCTGTCTCCATCATATTGCGGATTCGTTCATTTTCTTCACGTTCGATTTGTGCTTCTTCCCGATTGTACCAACGCCACCGCGCATATTCGTACAGTCGAACCGGCTGCATTGCCAGCGTGACCATGAGCCCCACAAGGGTTCGGATCAGCACTTTCATGCACCACTTCAACTGACTCCATAACAGCTTGTCGATTTCCTTCCAGAATGCATAATCGTATTCGTACATAATAAAATCTCCTTTCAATTTGTGGATTTCTTCCATAATACAAAGGGATTTTTTCGCGTCATCGACAAATATCAATGCAAAAGAAAGAGAGGCATCACTGCCCCTCAGTCTCATGAGATTCGTTGAGCTTTTTCTCAACAGCCTCGTCGATCCTGGCGTCCAGGTCTTTGTCTTCGGCATATCCCTGCATCATCGTGCCGAGAAAGCCAAATATCATTCCTGCCATACCCAGAATCTTCCAGATGTTCTTTTTCTTGCTCATTTGTTCTCACCTCCTTCATAATGGCGGTCGTATTTTTCGCGTCAGGCCTGTCCCTCATGGTAGGCCATCCAGTTGTCTACCGGATCGAGGAATGGCGTGTAGTAATAGCATTCCAGACCATCATCCGTAGTCTGCTTGTCATACTCGAACTCCATCCAGTAGTAGTCCCAGTCCTCGACCAGCTGGTCAATACACCATCCCTTCATGTCGCCTTCGGGGGTAATGGTCAGCTCATCCGTGCCAAGGAAGTTGTACCAATCATTCAGCGACACTCCGCCCTCAATTGTCAACGCGCGATTGAAATTATACGCAGCTTCTATCACCTGTGCCATGGTAGCATGAAAATATCTTTTTGCATTCGGCTCGTAGAACAGGCGTACTGCATCGCCGTTTTCTTTATGTATTTCCTCATTTACATCCTTGCAAATATCATGTTCTACTTCTTCACCGACCTGCTCTGCAACTTTTTTGCGGTAGGTGCTGTAGGTCTGCTGAACTGCCACATATGCCGCCATCAGCTCAGCCTGAGACTTTTTGTTCAGGCCGTTGGACCCCAGAATGCATGCGATCGTACCAACACCAACGACTGTAGCAGGAACATAAAACTTCCAGCAGTCTTTGACGATTTCTTTCTTTGTCATCGGTTCTGCCTTGTTCATGTCGATCAGGCTCTGCGCCTTGGTTGTTGCCTTTGCAGTCTCCACGGCAGTCAGCACTACGCCCGCAGCCGCCGCTATGGACAGGATCGTTGCACCATGCTTATTAAAGTAGGAAAATATCTTTTTGTTCAGTTTCATGTTCTTGTTCCTTTCAGCAGTTTTCGATTTTCCAACGGTTTCTCTTCGATGCGTTTACAATCCCTCTCGGATACCCGATCATCAGGCAGACCGGCACAGCATCATTACGCAGAAATATCCTTCCTGCCCTCTCATGCAGACCGACGGCAAGATTGTTCATGCTGATAAAATCACGCATTGCCGTAATGATTGCCCTGCTGTTCGGTCGGTCCTCCTCGCTCAGGACAACTTCCATAATGAATATTCCGCTGTACACAAACTCTCCGATAATGTTCCGCACCGCTTCTTTGTTTACCTTTTGCTTTGGCTCAAAAGAGTTGTTGTACATCTCCGAGAATTCTGTCGGGTCAACATTTCTCAATTTCATAGCGACTCCTTTCACAAAAAAGAAAAGACCCGGTCTCGAACCGGGGACCTCTGTAATCAAACAGCGCTCTACCAACTGAGCTATCTTCTCCATTAAGCGGCAAGTATTTTTCGCGTCAAAGAACACCAGCCTTCGACAAAATATCAACCAGTGCTTCCTGCGTCATCTCGGCGTCAATGTCCAGATGCACCCGTACCGTTCTGCTCTTGTCTGCATAATTCACCCGCAGGTCGTTCAGCTGAACTGCTGCATCGAGCCCTTGTTTTTGGATCGCCTTACCTACAGCAGCTGAAACCAATCTGCGCAGAAACCCGGATTGAATGTGCATAATGTCCTCCATTTTGAATCTCCTTTCAAAATCAAAAAATAAAAAAGACAGAGGGTGAAACCTTTGTCAGATCTCGTACTCTTTCTGTTCTACTTCTTCTTTGCCAAACCACAGCTTAAACAAGCCAAGCTTGTGATAGATGTATGCCACACACGCCATGCTGATGGCGTATGCGCCGATACACATCTTCGCATAACCCCCATAAGTAATGGGTTTGTCCATAAAGTTCTTGATCGCTTTCATCATAGTAATTTCTCCTTTCAATGTAAGCCCTCTGTCTTCCATAAAGTATCCTGAATTTTTCGCGTCTGAAAAACAAAAGAGCCTACGATTTCTCGTAAGCTCTCTCAGGATAAGGCTAAATATCAATTCGTGTACCGGTTTCCGTTAAGTCTTAGTTCTTCGACGGCCGGAACAGCCTCACCAGAACCCAGATGACCAGACCGATTGTCAGTCCAATCACCGCGGTCACAATGACCTGCCCAACCGTTACGCTCGTATTCCAGATCTTCTTCAAAATATCCATCGTACTCCTCCTTTGTTTGGGCCTTATCTCATAAGACAAAGAGAATTTCTCGCGCCTACACGTCTCTCCTGTCAAACACCGTCTCCCAGCGTTCTTTCTTCAGCGGCTTCATCCGCAGGGCCCACATCAGTTTTCGCACGGTCACGGTCGGGTATAGCCCGTCTTTGTTTTTCCGCTTGGCATTTTCCCGGAAATACTCCAGAAACCCTTCATGCAGATAGATTTTGTCAGTCAACCATGGGTCAATGGGCCCCCAGAAGGTTGCCCGGCTCTTCTCGTTGAACCTCTGCTGAATCACGGCCAGTCCCTTACCATTTTCAAAATATAATGTGCAGATCCGGTAGACTGGGTGGTTGCATCGGTAAGTCACGCCGTAATACCGCGTCCATTCTTCGGACGGCTCGGTATAGTATCTCATAAAAAGAAAAAGAGGCCGCAGTTTTCGCCACGACCTCCAGTGTCCTCCTTTACTTCTTGAAGAATTTAAAGTCTCTCATAATGCCTTTAAACGTGCTCGAACAAATCGTACCCGTCTCCTCGAACTTGAATCCCTTACCGTACCAGTGACTGCCCACAGCCAGGCCTGCAATCGTCGCACCGATGCTCGTCACTGTCGTCAGGATGCGAATGAACTTATCGTCATCCGCTTTGGCGATCTCAAGTTCAAGCTTGTGCTTTTCCAGCTCAAGCTTGTCCTCGTCTGCCTCCTTGTTGACGTTCGCTTCATTCTCATCCATCCGCAGTTTGTAAAGCTTCACGATGTTGTCAGTCGCTTTGCCCTGCTCGTCACTTCCCGTTTTCAGGTTTTCCAAGTCCTCGAAGCGGCGCTTCAATTCTTTGTCCATCATTTCGTTCAGTTCCATTTTGAATTTCTCCCTTCAAAAATATAATGTTCGGAGTTTCCTCCGTAAAGCGAGAAGTTATTTTCGCGCCTGCACCTTTTTAATGCGCAGTACGGCATACTCGCTTCCTTCGATGTCCTCCACGGCCTTGTCCATATTCAGGAACAGATGGGCGCTGTCATCCTCTTCTCCGGTGTAGCCAATCAGCAATGTACCGACTGCTTTTTTGCGGTAATCGTGGGTCATGCCGAGTATAAGCCCCAACAAAAATCCCAGAATGATCGCCAGTCCTGTGAGTATCCATACCAGATAAGCCATTTTGAAAATCTCCTTTTATAAATATAAGTCATGTTTGTCCATTCTATCGTACTCCTTTTGTGTTACTCTAGGAGCGTCCAAGTACGTTCCCAGGCTCAAAAGGATGATACTTGCAAAAATGGTCCCCCGCGTGCTGTTTTTTATCTTTTTCGCCATGAAGGATTGACAAGCAAAAATCTATCGTTTAACCTAGAATAGCTTTTCAAACAGAAAAAGCCCGGTCATCCGAGCTTTTTCATTTTAAATAATTCAATTTTCTAAAAAATCAAAGGAGGTTTCCATGTTAAAACCATGTCCAGAATGCGAAATGCAGGTCAGTGACAAAGCGACCGTGTGTCCTTATTGCGGCTTTCCGCTACATTCCAGCCCTGTCGGTGCAGTTCATAAGTCCCGCAGACGTCACGCCAGACTTCCGAACGGTTTCGGCCAGATCACCGAACTGCACGGACGCAATCTCCGTAAGCCTTTTCGTGTAATGGTCACTGTAGGAGTCAGCCCAGAGGGAAAGCCCATCGTTAAGCTCCTCCAGCCCGTTGCCTATTTCAAAACCTATAACGATGCCTATAAAGCCCTCATGGAATATAACAAGTGTCCCTATGACCTGACGCAGATACTCACCATGCAGGAGCTTTACGAGCGTTGGATCGACGAGTACACCAAAAAAGTATGCAATGGAAATATCATTTCGACCAATAGTGCATGGAAGTACGCAAACGACTTGTACGACATGCCGGTACGAACCGTTCGTATTTCCCATATCAAGAACACTCTGCTGAATGGCACCTTTGTCGACCGGCGCGGCATAACGCACCATACGACCCATCACATTCAATTGACCCTGAAAAAAATCTTCAACCAGATGTTCGATTACGCCGTCGAGTATGAAATGACTGATAAGAACTATGCGCGAATGTTCAACCTTCCCGAACCTTCTGCCGAAGAAAAAGCAACCGAAAAATATCCGCATTTCAGTTTCTCGGATCGGGAATTGGAGATCCTGTGGGGTGCCGCCGGGACAAACATCTACATCGACATCATTTTGATTCAATGCTATTCCGGGTGGCGAGCCTCTGAGCTCATAAAACTAGAACTCTCCAAAGTAAACCTTGAAGAGCAAACTTTCCGAGGCGGTTCAAAAACTAACGCCGGAAAAGATCGAATCGTTCCCATACACCATCTCATCTACCCACTTGTCGAAAAGCGCTATCGCGAGGCCAAAAGACTCAACTCCCCACGGCTGTTCAATATTCAGACTTTTGTAGAAGGTGACTTCAGTTTTATATACTACGAATTATATGCCCGTCAGTTCAAAGTCGTCATCAACCGCCTTGCCCTTGATCCACGTCATCACACGCACGACTGTCGCAAAACGTTCGTCACCATGGCGAAGCGCGCCAACGTCGATGAGTACGCCATAAAGCGCATCATCGGCCATCAAATTGCAGACCTTACAGAACGTGTATATACAGACCGAAGCATCGACTGGCTACGCTCCGAAATCGAAAAGATTCATTAAAGTTTGTGTGTCCACCTTATCGTTCACCTTATGTATTTTTTCTGTACTTTACATCATTTTTATTCTGCGTTTCAGTGTTTGATTAGGGTATGAACGGGGTGCATTTCGTACACTTTTTTCACATTTTTTCAAATCTGAAAATATGCAGCTACGTTCTTATAATTTCAGAGAAATTCTTATCCTAGAGATTAACAATTTGTGACAGCTCATCCAATCAACGTATCATCAGCAAAACCTGATTCAAAACCTTCCGGATCTCCTTTCTTTTTTCTGCAAAATAAAGGGCCGGAAACCCTGTTTTAAGGCTTCCGACCCTTTGACTGCTCAGGAGATCCTGAAGGCTGAATTTTTTCGCGTCCGGTCAGGTCGCACTCTGTTCGGACCGCTGCGCTGCAAAGCGCTCAAAAGCAGGCTTTGGCAGCAGAATACAGCCAGCGGCTGTACCTGCACAGTGATCTGCTCCTTGGGCACACACTCACCGTCTGCCGTAGCAACGATAGGCCCGCGGCCATCCACGGCGCGCAGAGAGACCTGCTTTGCCCGCCGGTAGATAAAGTACGGCTCTGCCGCCCTGACCAGCTGACCATTCCGGAAGTGCCCTCCGTTTTTGTACATTCCCAGAAGTTTTGCAATGGTCAAACGGCTCACCTTGCGGATGATATACACATCCAGCCAGCCGTCGTCCGGCTGGGCTTCCGGCGCTGCACGGAAACCACCGCCATAGGTGCGGCCATTGCAGACGGCACACATAAGGCAGTCCACTGTCAGGGTCTCGCCGTCAATGGTGTACTCTACTCTTCGGCCAATATGCCCGCACAGCTGTTCTACGATGGAAAGCGCATAGGCCGCTTCGCCGCCGCAGAGCGGGATGCGCCGGAACTTCGGGATGCCGTAGGCGACCTGCGCATCCAGACCGGCAGCGCAGATGGTGGCCGAAAGACCGAGACTGGTCTGCATCAGGTCAATGGCGACCGGCCCGCCTGCAAGCTGGGCGTCCAGATCCAGAAATTCCGCTTTTGTGCCAAAAGTACGCAGGAAATCATTGCCGCTGCCATAGGGCAGGCAGCCCACAGCCGCATTTTCAAACCCATAGACGCCGGTGAGGGCTTCATTGAAGGTGCCATCGCCGCCTGCTGTATAGACGCGGAGCTGCTCCCCTGCCTGCCGGGCCTGCCGGGCTGCGGCATTGGCAAGCTCCCGGGCGTGGCCTGCGTGGGCAGTGATCCGAATGGTATATTCTCCCCTTCTGGATCTTCCCCCCCGGGCAAGACCGGCCCGCGCCGCAGCCGCATCGATCTGCCGCGGCAGAGCACGGGTACAGTCTGCCTTGCCGGCAGTGGGGTTCAAAAGAAATAAAGTGCGCATGAACTTCCTCCTGCAATTCTGTTTTTTTCAGATACACCCTGATTCTATGATAACAGAAAACCAGCAGGTTGCAAGATGCATTTTTACTTGGCAGGACGGCGGGGAGTTTCCCCAGCAAATGATCCGAGGGTGGGACCCTGTTGCCGCAGGCAATAGGGCGGGAGCTGGAATGGCCTGCAACAATAGCGACTGCGGCCAGTGGCCGAGGCAAGAAGCTATTGTTGGGGCCGCGGCCAGCAAGATGCGAGCGAGAGCGAAGCAGATGCTGGGTGCCGCAACCCGTTATTTTGCGGGGAAAGCTCCCCGATGGCCTGCCGGGGAAGCCACTACTGTCCAATTTTTACATGGTTACGGTTTCATCCTCCCGCAGGATGATAGAGCCATCAGCCGAGCAGTCCGCTGTCCAATGCTGGCCGGTACTGGCTGTGCCGGAGGCAATGCGGTCTGCAAGGGCTTGCTCTACTGCCCTGTCCACGGCGCGGCGCAGTTCCCGGGCGCCATAGGCTGACCGTGCCTTTGCCGCCAGTGCCCTGCCCACCTGAGGCGTATGGTGCAGCTGATAGCCACTGCCTGCTGCACGCTGTTCCAGCTGGCAGAGCAGTTTTTCCGCAATGGCGCACAGGCTGTCATCTGCCAGCGGACGGAACACGATCATTTCATCCAGACGGCCTGCCAGTTCTGGCCGGAACCACTTTTTCGCTTCCTCAACGGCCTGCGCCGACTGCTTTTCAAATACGGCTTCACTGCCCGCAGCAAAGCCCAGCGGAGCGCTCTGACCCGCCAGAAAGCGCGCGCCAAGGTTGGATGTGAGCAGCACGATGGTGTTGCGGAAATCCGCTTTTCGCCCCATGGCATCGGTGAGCTGCCCATCCTCCAGGATCTGCAGCAGGATGTTCTGGATATCCGGGTGGGCTTTTTCGATCTCATCAAACAGGACCACGCTGTAGGGGCGGCGGCGCACGGCCTCGGTAAGCTGCCCGCCCTCATCATGGCCCAGATAGCCCGGCGGGGCACCC
>OBXH01000889.1_pt1 | contig 19734 bp, 8 predicted proteins | sample 1538101 | NCBI WGS metagenome assembly OBXH01 (sample SAMEA2580141, study PRJEB22360) | human gut metagenome | biome: human gut; feature: human-associated habitat; material: faeces | place: Denmark | collected 2008/2010 | reverse complement strand
GAATGGGAATATATCCGTTTTCACATCCCGACTTATATAGGTTCCGGTCTTTCGGGACAACCGAACATTTGTTCGGATATGGATGGCATATTCGGAGGAAAAAATGTACCGGTCAATGTACGCGATTTCCAATGGAAAACTTTCACTCCGATGCAATTGAATATGGACGGATGGGGAGCCAATCCCAAATATCCGCATATCCTGGGCGAGCCGGCAGCTTCTATCAACCGCTGGTATCTGAAAATGAAATCCGAATTCATGCCCTATGCCTATAGTATCGCCAAAGAAGCAATAAATGGAAAGCCAATGATTCGGGCTATGTTTCTCGAATATCCCAACAAATATACTTTGGGAACAGCTACCCGTTATCAGTTTATGTATGGCCCGTCCGTACTGGTAGCCCCCATCTACCAAAATACGAAGGCAGATAAAGAAGGTAACGACGTACGAAATGGTATTTATCTTCCGGAAGGAAACTGGATCGACTATTTCACAGGTGAACAATATGCAGGAGATTGCATTATTAACAATTTCGATACTCCGCTCTGGAAGCTTCCGGTTTTCATCAAACAAGGAGCAATTCTGCCAATGACAAAACCTCACAACAATGTGAGCCAAATAGATAAACACGTACGCATATACGATTTGTATCCCTACGGAAACAGCACGTTCACCGAATACGACGACGACGGTACTACCGAAGCTTACCGCAACGGAGCAGCAACTGCAACACTGATAACTTCGACTGTAGACAAGGACAGAGTAAGAGTTACCATTGCCCCTACTAGTGGCAGTTTTCCGGAAATGGAAAAAGAGAAAGTAACCATATTGAGAATAAACGTAACTGCGAAACCTCAAAAAATAACAGCTAAACAAGGGAATAAAAAGGTGAAGTTAGTCGAGGTAAACTCCTCAGATAGTTTCGATAAAGGAGAGAATGTATATTACTACGAGGCTGCACCAAATATGAACTCGTTTGCAACTCCCGGAACAGATTTTGCCAATATGATCCTTACCAAAAATCCGGTTTTACACATCAAACTAGCCTCTACCGATATTACGGTAAATCCCATAGAAGTAGAAGTTAAGGGATTTGTATACCAACCAGCGAATCGCCATCTGCAATCCACAGGTACACTCACAACTCCCCAAATACAAATAACAGAAGCGCATACAGGACCTTATTCACTTACTCCTTCATGGGATAGAGTAGAAAATGCCGATTATTATGAGATAGAATATAATGGCATGAACTACACCACCATCCGGGATACGGAACTGTTGTTTGAGGATCTGACTCCCGAAACAACGTACGAATTCAAGCTACGCGCTGTAAACAAAGATGGAAAATCAGACTGGAGTACAATTGCAGCTACCACAAAATCCAACCCACTGGAATTTGCCATTACAGGTATCCAGGCCGAAACGACTTGTGAGAACCAAAGAAGACAAGGAATTGACAGAATGTTCAATTTTGATGAATCTGACCTCTGGCACACCAAATGGCAGAGTAGTGCCGTCCCATTCGAACTCATTATGGACTTAAGAAGCATCAACGTATTAGATAAATTTGAATACCTGCCCCGTCAGAATGGAGGTAACGGAACCCTACAGAAAGGTATTGTATATTACAGCAGGGATAAAGTCGACTGGCAGGAGGCCGGAACATTTGAGTGGCAAGGCAATGACGTAAAAACATTCATTTTCAAAGACCAGCCTGTAGTCCGATATATAAAAATTGCAGTCAGCGAAGCCGTAGGTAATTTCGGTTCCGGACGCGAATTGTATGTATTCAAAGTTCCCGGTTCCGAAAGCTACATCCCAGGTGATATAAACCTGGATGGAAAACTGGATGAAAATGATCTGACATCCTATATGAACTATACCGGCCTGCGTAAAGGAGATGCCGACTTCGACTATGTCAGTAAAGGAGACCTGAACAACAATGGATTAATCGATGCATACGATATCTCCGCAGTAGCCATTGAGTTGGAAGACGGAGTAAGCAGACAGGCTACTCCTCCGGTTGCAGGCAATCTGAGTATCCGGACTACCAAACAAACCTATCATGCAGGTGAAGTTATGGAGGTCATCGTGAAAGGAATCGATTTACAGTCTGTAAATGCTCTTAGTTTTGCATTGCCTTACGATACAAAAGATTGGGAATTTGTTGCAGTAGAAACTCCCAATATGAAAAAAATGAAAAACCTTACTTACGACCGGTTACACACCAACGGGACAAAAGCACTTTATCCCACTTTTGTCAACTTGGGAGAGAAGCCTTACCTGGAAGGAAATGAAGAGTTAATCATTTTAAAGTTCAAAGCCAGACGAGCTGTAAAGTTCAATCTGAAAGCTCAGGATGGAATATTAGTAGACAAGAATATGAATGTTATAAAGGTTGATTTTTAAAATAGAAACTGTCCCTTTTGAAAGACGGTTGCATTTGAATAAAGTGCAACCGTTTTTTTGGTCTAATAGTACTTTGCTTCGAATGCCAGCGGCACTAAAACAAGTAATAATATTGTTCTCCCAAAAACTCGCGGATACGCTTAAGAGCCTTGGTTATCTGAGCTTCTACTGTCTTCACGGCTATTTCCTGATTAGTCAACTTCTCTTCACGGCTCTTCACAAAGATCTCATGACATCTGCCAGGTAAAGATAAAACAGCCTCTTCTATCAACCGACTTAACTCTTCCATCTCTAATGAACTTCCCATATCCGCCTGAGGAATCTCAGTTCCGCTTATTTCATCTATCGCCAGCGTATTTTTACGGTCTCGCAATGCGTTTAAACATCGATTACGAGCAGTCTGAAACAAATATCCTTTAAAAGTCAGCTTAATCTCGATCTTTTCTCTATTTTCCCAAAGATACATAAAAATATCAATTGCTATCTCTTCCGCATCCTGTTTATTCCCCAGATAGATATACATGAATCGACACAACGCTTCAAAATAGCTATCAAATAATAGCTTAAACGCTTGCTTATCCCCAGATTTGAGCAGTCTTAATAAAAAGATATCATTCATTATTTAGTTCATATTGAGTTCATTTCACAAACATACAAAAAAATAATTTAAAAAAGTGTATAGTATAAATAAGGGTACACTCGAATTCTCGTGTCATAGTATTGTAAACAGCTAAAAACGTTATATGAAAAAAAATATCCCTTGGGATTTAATCATCTCTAAATTAAAAGGCGAACTTACTGCCGACGACGAACAACTATTTGAAAAATGGCTGTCCGTTGCAGAAAACAAAGAACTTTTTGAAGAACTTCAGGAAGTTTGGAAGCAAGTACGCGCTAAAGCTGTTGAATATACTGTGAATACGGATTCATGCTGGAACGAGCTAATACGTCGTATGAACGAAAAAGAATTGGCTAAAAAAGAGGAGAAAAAAGTTGTTGGTAATAAGCAGAGCAATAAAGCAATGGTCTTTATACGTAAATATGTAGCCGCAGCTTGTATTCTGGCAACCCTATTTGCATCGGCTTCTTTTTATTTTGGCATGAAAATAGGGCGTCCCGAACTCGCACAGCAGACTTACACAAACTGGGGTGGAAAATCTAAAATAGTACTGCCTGACGGAACCTCCGTGTGGGTTCATTCAAAAACAACCGTAGGATATAATACCAATTTTCAAGTAAAAGAAAGAGTGGTGAACCTGACCGGAGAAGCTTATTTTGATGTAACTTACGATAAAAATAATCCTTTTGTAGTACAAATGGATGGCGTAAAAGTAGTAGTACACGGGACTAAATTTAATGTAGAAGCTTTTCCGGAATCGGACAACATCTATGTCAGCCTGCAAAAAGGTTCCGTTTCTTTAGAAACTGCGAACGAACATCATATGTTGCGTCCCGGTGAAGTTGCAACTTACAATAAACGTAACCATGATATTAAAGTAGAAAAAGGAGATGTGAACCTGGCAGTTTCCTGGGCGAATGACCAGATGTTATTCCGAAACAAAAACTTGGGAGAAATTTGCCGATTCTTATCCAAATGGTATAATGTGAAAATAAATCTTTCACCGGAGCTGAAAGATCAGTTCAGATATACGTTTACACTGCGCCATGAACCTCTGGAAGAAATTTTGCGAATTATGTCACGTATACATCCGATAGCATATTCGTTCGATGAGGAAAACGTAGTGACTATTGGTAAAAAATAACAATTCATTAATAAATTAACCGATTGCCAGGTAAAGTTTAATCTCGAGTAAGGATTTGAATGGCAATCTATTAGTTACCTTTTTTAATCTATTAAATAAACAATGATTAGCATTTATGAAAAAAAATGTAAGCTCTGTTCATTGAACATATGGAACATTGCTTTGATCTTATTTGTGCTTTTATTCACATCTTGCAAGGATGACGATACCGATCCCGGACGTGAAGGCTGGATAAGAGTATTACCTCTCGAATTGAATATTCCCGCAAGTGGCGGAAATCAGGAAGTCTATCTGGTAGTAACCGAAGATGTTGATCTTGCCAATGTACAGTTTTCTGTTATCGGAGAAGGAAAAGACTGGTGCTATCCGATGCTGGAAGATAATTTACTAAAAGTAACCTTTGAGCCTAATTATTATGAAGAGCCACGCGCTACAGTAATAACACTCACCTATGGAGATCTAAGAAGAGAAATACCTGTAACTCAGGCCGCTTCCAGCGGGTCAGCTGACGTGAAGATAGAAGTAACAAACGCTGAAGCTACCACTGAAGAAGTAGAATCTGAGCAGCGTGGCATCATCAATTCATACGATGGTGATTACATCAGTTATTTCAATTCCAAGTTCGGAGCATTCACCGACTGGCCTTTCCTGATTACATATACATTGAAAGACTGCACATCACTGGATTACATCATTTACCATCCACGTACTGACAATGGAACAAAATACGGTGCTTTCAATGATTTTGAGGTCTGGGTATCTACCGAAGAGAAACCAGAATTCGTGAAAGTAAAAGAATATACTCTGGAAACCAATTATGTTACGGCCACCATTCTGAACTTAAATGAACCGGTAAAGAATGTAAAACAAGTACGCTTCGTTATCAACGCCGCTCACAACAACCGTATTAGTTGTGCTGAAATGGAATTTTTCCGTATAAGTGCTAACAAATACGACTACACCAAAGTATTTACCGATAATACTTGTTCAGAACTACGTGAAGGAATCACCGAAACTGATATTCGGAAAATGCCGGGCGAAACATATAAAAAACTGGCAACAGCCCTACTGAATGGTTCCTATAATCCGGAATACAGAGTGGCAGAATATCGTCCGTACCAGAATCCGAATGTAATGGCAGAGGTGAACAAAACCTCTACTTATAGCTTACGCGATAATCCCACTGGCATCTATGTAGAGCAAGGTGAAGAACTGACAGTACTTGTAGGCGATACGAAAGGTCAAAACCTTTCCATGATTGTACAGGATTTGAGATTAGGTTACAACAGTAGCAAATCTTATGCACTGAAAGAAGGAGAAAACACTATAAAAATATTATCCGACGGTTTGGTTTACATTCAGAATCTAACTAATGAAAAAATTCCATTGACATTGGAGACTGAGGCTGACAAGCAAGCTGCTGCAGCTAAAACGGTGAAAATACATTTCCCGTTCGCTAAAGTAAATGGCTACTTCGATGCACAGACCGGTACACAAGCCGAATTTGAAGAAGTACTGCGCAATGCCAAATATCAGGACATCGATGTATTGGGCAAATATGTACACATCACCTGGACAGTGAACGATTATAAAGAAGCCAATACACCGATCCTGGAAGTAATGGATCTGATGGATGAAGTCGTTCGTCTGGAATGGGATTTCATGGGACTGTTCAAATACAATAAATTATTTGGCAACCGCATGTACCTGCATGTGGAATACAACAGTAAGAATCCGTATTCAGCTGCCAACCATACAGCCTACTTACCAAGCTACAAAGGGGTATTCTGTACCACTACAGAATTGAAAAGCCGTGTTTGGGTATTAGGTCATGAGATCGGCCATAGCAATCAGACTCGCCCGGGACTGAAATGGACAGGTACTACCGAAGTTACCAATAATATTTATGCTAACTACGTCAGAGGTGCATTCGGAAAAGGCTCCAGATTAATGGATCAGGATAAGCCGGGTATGACTGTTTACGAAGAAGCCATTCAACGTATTATTGAAGCTGAACAACCCCATTGCCTGGACAATGCTTCTGATGAATATTATGTAAAACTGGTACCTTTCTGGCAATTGAAGCTTTACATTATGGATGTGTTGGGACAAGAAGACTTCTATCGCGATTTGTATGAACATTATCGCACAACTCCGGATCTGGATACTTCAGTTGATACACAAGGTATCTTGCAATTAGACTTTGTTCGTCAGGTATGTAACGGAGCCAAAATAGACTTCCTGGATTTCTTTGAAAAATGGGGGTTCCTCCGTCCGGTGGATAAGACATTCAATGATTACGGTAACAAGAATTTCACAGTAACCCAAAAACAAATCGACGACTTGAAAGCGGAAATCCGGGCAAAGGGTTACAATAAAGCACCGGAGAATTTGTACCTGATTACTGATGAAAACTTTGAATCGTATAAAAAATAAAATCTGAATCTAATTTTTTATAATAATGAAAACATTGAGATATATAACTAATAAATTGGCATTGGTGCTGACAGGAGTTTTACTCCTGTCCGGCATGGCAGCCTGCGATGACAAAGATGACAACACAAGTATAAAAGTGAACCGCATGATGGTAACGGATGTACCGGATGAAGTAATTTCTTTGATAGAAGGCGACACTTGGAATACGAAAGTCACTACATTGCCCGAAGGTGCGATAGATGCTGATGAATATACATACCGGTACACTACCGGAAACGACAAAGTATTCACCGTTGATGAAAATGGGGTGATTACTGCTACCGGAATAGGTGAATCCGTGCTAACCGTATGGTCTGTTAACAACACAGATATGTGGACTACTTGCCTCGTGAAAGTGGAAAAACGCATTTATCCGGTTACCTCCATCACCATTCCCGAAAAGTATCAGAAGTACTATATGGGCGTAGAATCTACTTTCAATTTAGGTGGTGTAGTGACTGTAAACCCGGACAATGCAACTACTCCTGATGTAGTTTATTCATCTTCCGACGCCATGATTGCAGAAGTAAATGAGTATGGCGAAGTGTATACCAAAGCTTTAGGAGATGTTACAATCACTGTAAAAGCCGTGGATGGAAGCAATGTAAGCGCAACTTGTGAGGTTTATGTACGTGATATTGATCACTCGAGCTTATTGGATCGCACCAGCTGGACCGTAACTACCTCTCATGACTATTTCTCTGACGGAGTAATAAATGGCGCTCCCGAATGTTTGATCGATGACGACGAAAAGAGTTGTCTGGCTCTGGTTAAACCAGGAAAGCTTACAATCGGTAAAGATGAATCCGTATTCTTTGTAATCGACATGCAGACCCCGCAAAATTTCGACTTCTTTGTATTGCGTCACCGTACTTATCAAAATACAAGCGCTAACCTCCGTGTAACAAAAGTATCCGTTTATGGAAGTAATGACGGAGAAAACTATACGGAAGTTATAAAAGAAGCTCCAATAGCCACCGCAGCTACAATTAGTAGTGTAACTGTCGATCTACCTGAAAATGTAAGTTACCGTTACTTCAAATTAACCTACGATGGATGGAGTAATAGCGGTAATACAATCCAAATCTCAGATTTCAATATTGGTAATAAGAAATTTATGGACTATACTCCCGAAGACCATTCGCCTGAAGAATAACCTCGGGAGGAAAATCCCCCTCCAGTGAACTTCAAGGGTGGTGTCAACCCATTGCCCACCCTTGAATATTCAATCAATGATTAAGGGAATGAGTAGGCTTAAATCTTTTAAGCCAAGGCTCTTATTGCACTTCATCGTTAACTTATAATTTAAAAAAATATGAATCTAAAACATTTAGTATTTCTTTTGTTGCTGTTCGTCTGTGTTAATTTATCCGCACAGACTAAGGAGAAGCAGATTACTATCAGTTTCTCGAACATACCACTGTCTGAAGCTATGGCTCGCATAGAGAAAGCAAGCGGATATACCTTCTTCTATGATGCAAAACAGACTGACATCAAGCAGACGGTCAGTTTAAATGCGAAAAAAGAACTTATTTCTGAAGCCTTGAAGAAAATGTTTTCCAAGACAAACTTGAATTTCGAGGTAACAAGTACTCAAATCGCTTTGTTCCCTAAAAAAGAGGTAAAACAGGTAGGACAGCCAATCAATATTCAAGGAAAAGTAGTAGATGAGACTGGTGAACCAATCATTGGAGCCAATGTCGTAGAAGAAGGAACCACTAACGGAGTAATTACCGACTTAGACGGTAACTATACTTTGATGGCTCCTGCCGGTGCAAACTTGAAGATTTCCTATATCGGATATGCTACACAAGTAGTGAAAGCCGGTCGCAGTACAATCGTAAAAATGGCAGAAGACTCCAAAACATTGGAAGAAGTGGTAGTAGTAGGTTACGGTACCATGAAGAAGAAAGACTTGACCGGTGCAGTAGCCTCACTGAAAGGAAGTGATTTGGAAAAAGAACAGCCCAGAACTATTCAGGATATGCTTCGTACAGGAGTAGCCGGTTTGTCAGTAGGTATTGAGACTGATACAAAAGGAAATTCAAGCATGATGATCCGCGGTAAGAATAACTTACGTGCAACAGATAATGACAAGAGTTCTTTGGAACCATTAATCGTACTGGATGGCGTTATCTATTCCGGACAGATGACGGATATCAACCCGAATGACATCGAACAAATAGATATTTTGAAAGATGCCAGCTCAACAGCCGTATATGGTGCAAAAGCAGCCAATGGTGTTGTATTGATCACTACCAAAAAAGGAACGGGCTCTAAGAAACCGGTTATCAACTTCAGCGGTACATGGGGACTTTCAATGGTAAATTCATTGCCTGACGTATATGAAGGAGAAGATTTCATCAACTTCCGTCGAGATGTGGAATTGAGCAAAGATCCTACAAAAGCTGCACAAGGATACTTCAACAATCCGGCATATATGACCAATACTGAATTGGCAGCATGGATGGGAAACTCCAAAGGAGATCCCACTAAAGAATATCTGACCCGTCTTGAGCTGACCAGTACGGAAGTTGCCAACTATCTGGCAGGTAGAACTGTAGACTGGAGAGATGTAATTTATCAAGATGTAGCTCTTCGTCAGGACTATACAGTAAGTGTAGCCGGCAAAAAAGATGAAATGTCTTATTACTCTTCCGTCAATTACCTGAAAAATGAAAGTAACGTTCGCGGTGCAGGCTATAGTGCCATTCGTGCCCGTATTAACCTTGAGAACAAAGTACAATCTTTCCTCACCTATGGTGTAAACGCACAATTTACTTCACGTGATGAAGGCTATACTGGAAACGACACTGGCTATTATTCTTCTCTTTCTCCTTATGGAAGTATTTACGAAGAAGATGGAACAACACTCAAATATTATCCTACGGGCAATAATAACCAAATCAACCCATTGGTAACACCAGCTTACACAGCCAAACGCAATGATATTGAGAACCTGAATGCTTCTATCTATATGAAGATTAACTTACCGCTTGGATTCTCTATACAAACGACTTACTCTCCACGTTTTGAATGGACTAACTACCTCTATCAGAAGTCGGCAGACCATCCGAGTGCAGGTTCACAAAACGGACGTGCAGAACGTAAACAGACTAAAGATTTTTACTGGCAGTGGGATAATATGCTGAAATGGAACAAAGTTTTTGGCAAACACTCCTTCGACTTCACTTTCCTTGCCAACTGGGAAAAATTCCAACGCTGGCAAGACGAGATGACCAATGAAGACTTCCAACCAACTGATGACTTGGGTTATGGCGGTATTGGTTTCGGTACCACTCCAAAGATAGAAAGTAACGATATTTATCGCACCGGCGATGCCTATATGGGACGTTTACACTATGTATACGATCAACGCTATCTAATCACAGCCACTGTACGTCGTGACGGTTACTCAGCTTTCGGTTTGGCAAATCCGCGTGCCACTTTCCCGGCTGTTGCTTTGGGTTGGGTATTCTCCGAAGAAAAATGGTTAAACATGCCGGAATGGTTTGAATATGGTAAGCTTCGCCTTTCCTGGGGTAAAAACGGTAATCGTGCCGTCGATACTTATGCCGCTTTCATGCAACTGTCTCCCCGTAAATATTTGTATGTTGATCCGGCAACAGGTAAACTTATTACAATCAACACATTCTATGCTATGACAATGGCAAATCCCAATCTGAAATGGGAATCTACCGTTTCTTGGAATGCCGGTTTGGACTTCACTTTACTGAAAGGTCGCCTGAACGGTAGTTTAGATGTATACAAGAAGATCACAAAAGATCTGTTGGTAAGCCGTGAACTACCCAATCTTATCGGATACTCTACAGTAATGTCAAATATTGGTGAAGTGCAGAACCACGGTGTTGAATTATCATTAAACTCTACCAATATCAAAATGAAGAATCTGACATGGCGCACTTCATTCAGCTTTGCTTACAACAAAAACAAGATCACGCATCTGTATGGCATCATGGAAGACATCAAAGATGAAGCCGGAAATGTAATCGGACAAAAAGAAGCCGATGATATCAAGAACAAGCGTTTCATCGGTCATGATATTGACGAGATTTGGGATTACAAAGTAGTTGGTATCTGGCAGGAAGAAGATCGCGAAGAAGCAGCCAAATACGGTCAGCAACCGGGTGATGTTCATTTGCTCGATGTAGACGGCAACGGGTCATATACCAATGAAGACAAAGTGTTCCAAGGCACAAAAACTCCACGTTTCCGTTGGAACATGCGTAATGAATTTACCTTGTTCAAGAACCTGACTTTCTCTTTCAGCATGTACTCTTATTTAGGACATAAGCAGACATTAGGACGTTTCACGAATGACAATGCGCTGCTAAACGTAACGAACCAAATCAAACGCGAATACTGGACACCGGAGAACCGTAACAACGAATATCCTCGTCTGGCAAGCAAGAAGCCGAGTGGCGTTACTTATGCCATTTATAAAAATGCTTCTTTCCTGCGTTTCGACAATATCTCATTGGGATACTCTTTCCCAAAAAGATTAATCGAACCCTTAAAGATCCAGGCACTCAACATCAATGCAACCATGAAAAATGCGGGATATATCTCCAACTGGCCTGGTTACGACCCGGAAAACAGTGATAAAAACACCCCAAGAATCATTTATTTTGGAATTAACTTGACTTTATAATACCCGAAGAAATATGAGACTAATCAATAATAAAGCAGGTATAGCCTGCATCATTGGATTTTCGATGTTAGCCAGTAGCTGTTCAGACTGGTTGGATCCCAAACCGCTGTCATTCTATACACCGGAAAACTCGTTTATCAATTATAACGGTTTGAAGACAGGAACCGATATGTTGAATCGCGACGTACGCTATTTTGACTTCTACCCCACTTCCGGTTCGGCAGACCCTTGTATCCTTTCCGAATACTTTTTCTCGGATATGAGTGTCAACGGACGTACAGATGCTGCCAACTCTCCGCAAGATTTGATTCGCCAGATCACTCCGAGCGCTTCATTGACAGGAAATGCCAGTCAGATTAATAACTTCTGGACATACCTTTACAAAGGTATTAAAGATGCAAATACTCTGCTGACCCGTTCAAAAACTGCAAAATTCGATAACGAACAGCAACGTTTGGAAATTGAAGGTCTGGCCTGCTTCCACCGCGCTTTCCGTTACTATCGCTTAGTAAACCAGTTTGGCGACATCCCGTTCATTACAGAGGAAGTTACTGCTCCCCGTTACGATTTCTACACTACTAAGCGTGAAGCTATTTTGCGCTATCTGAAGAAAGATCTGGAACGTACTGCTCCTGCTCTGTCCAATCAAGTATATATCGGCATGGTAACTCAGGCTGCTGCTTACCACCTGTTGACTAAAATTAACTTGGCTTTGGGTGAATTCGATGATGCTATCGAATCAGCCAATAAGGTGATTAATGACGGTGTGCATAGCCTGATGACCCAACGTTTCGGAGTAGACAAAGCAGATCCTACCAAAAATGTAGTTTGGGATTTACATCAGTCAGCTAACAAATCATTACCGGAAAATAAAGAGGTACTTTATATGGTACTCGACCGTTATGATGCCGGAGAAGATGTTCGTTCTGCTGCCGGATTGGAAATTAAACGCCAAGTATTGCCTTGGTACTCTAAAGATGGAGAAATAAAAACCCCGGACGGTAAAAACGGATTCACTGATAATAATGCAACAAAGAATCCTTACCTCGAAGAGTACGGACGCGGTGTATGTACTGCTCGTTCCACTTGGTATCATACTCATATGATCTGGACACCCGATAATACTGATTTACGTCATGCCAAAGGTAACTGGATCGAAATGACCGACTTGGTTTACAACAATCCGGAGTTAGAGAAAAGCAAATCTCCATGGTATGGAAAACCCCTGCAATTCAGAGACGACCAAGGCAATATATTGGTGAACGATACCATCCGTGACTGGGTGGGATGGCCACACTATAAAACCAATATCGCTGACCAGAAAGATAGCTGGTGGCGTGGTGGATGGGCCGACTGGTACGTCTTCCGTTTGGCAGAAACCTATCTGTTAAGAGCAGAAGCTTATGTTTGGAAAGGTGGAATGGACAATCTCCAGAAAGCTGCTGACGATGTAAACGAAGTACGTCGCAGAGCACAGGCATCGGAGTTTACAGCTAATGACATGACCATCCGTACTATATTGGACGAGAGAGCTCGTGAACTCTACTACGAGGAACCTCGTAAAACGGAGTTAACCCGTATCGCTTTCATCTATGCCAAGACAGGAAAAGTTGACGACAAAGGACGTACATACGATATGGAGCACTTTACCGAAAAGAATTTCTTTTATGATCACATCATGGACGTTACCGAATTCTATAATAAGGGCGTGAAGACTTCTGCAGGAAACTATTACACAATGGCTCCGCATCATGTATTGTGGCCAATTGCATTAAATGCCATTTCGACAAATGTGCAAGGACATATCAATCAAACTCCTGGATATACCGGTTCAGAAAACAATATAGAACCGCTGGATATCTCGTTTGATGAATAAACTATAAAAATCTATCTCTCTATGAATATTTAACCAGAATATCCTCGCGTCTCTTTTGTCGACCGGCATCAGGTCGCAGAGGATATTCTTTTTACACAAGTTTGTTAACGACACTTTAAATTCTCTTATAAATTTAACTTATTATGAAACACTTACTTACTACTCTTTCATTAGGGGCTTTGCTGCTTATGGGTGGGCCTACTACCGTACAAGCAGAGAAAGTCACCGTGCCATTAACAGAAGATGGTGCATGGTCTTTTAACTCTCAACCCAGTGCCGTTTATTACAACGGAAAAACTTATTTTACCTGGATTAGTTCCAGTAAGGCATTAGTTGTTGCGTCTTACGATCACACAACAGGAGAAACCAAAGAAAAGGTTGTATCTACCGGTTATTCGGATGATTTCTCGTCTCCTGCTATTACAGTGAGAGGAAATGGACAGTTACTACTTTTCAGTTCAGACAATAAGAAAGAAAATGGCTTCTATAGTTGGTATTCCACCAATGCGGAAGACATTACAGAGTGGTCCAGTTCTCAAAAACAGACTGGATATGGAATCAGTTCCACTACTCCTCACATGGTGGGAAATGATCTGGTCGTATTCTGGCGTTCAAAAAACAATATAGGTTACTCTCTCTTTACAAATGTAGCCGATAAAACCGGAAATTTACCTGCAGTTAAAACAAGAGCAGGATTTATCGGCTCTGATATCGGAAATGCATACGCAAAACGCGACGAAGTTCCACAAATGCGTACTTACCAAGCTGCAGATGGCACTATACACATGGTGGTTACACACTTAGGTACTGGCCTGACTTATAAAAACAGCACGGTACATTATCTGAAGATTAATAAAAATGCCACAGGAGACAAATTAGAATTCAAAAAGGCGGATGGTACAGCGATTTCCGGTATGAATGTCACCGAGTCTAAAAGTAGTGAACTGGATGTTATTGCCAAAGGAGAGGATACCAACAAGGTATGGGCGTATGATATTGCACTCGATGCCAGCGGTAATCCAGTAGTATTGTACGATGCTTTCACAGCCGCAGAAGATGGTACTACAACAGGACACACCTACTATTATGCCCGCTGGAATGGAACTGCATGGGAAAGTACAGCAATTACCACCGGAGACGGAGTGCCTATGAGCGAATACAAAGCGGTTGAAGGAAATATTTTTAAAGCCAAATCCTACCAAGCCGGAGGTATCTGTTTCGGAGCAAATGATTTGAATACCGTTTACCTGTCAAAGAAGGCAGCGGAAGGTACTTTCGAAATCTACCGTTACGAAACCACAGATAATGGTGCTACCTGGGCAGAGAAGGAGGTCATTACTTCGGGAACTCCTGCAGGCGAACTGAATATCCGCCCGATAGCCATTAAAGATGCTCCTGCTGATGTATTCTGGATGCAGGGTATGTATGACAATCCTACTAACTATAAAACTTCCATCTCCTGTGCCGGAGAAGGAGTAGCAACTACTGGCATCTTCTTTGGACAGGACTCTTATGAATTCGTAGCCAACGAAACGACGAACCTTGACGTAAGATTTGCTCCTCTATTCGCTACAGACAAAGAGTATACGCTCGAATCAAGCAATACGGGAGTGGTAGAAATTACCGCAGATGGTAAAGTGCTTTGTAAAGCTACCGGTGAAGCAACAATCACAGCCAAATTGAAGAACAATGCTTCTGTAAGTACCACTTGCAAGGTTACAGTATTGGGAGAATCCGTCTATAAGACTTTCATCAATCGTATTATTACGGATGTTGTTGCAAGTAAAATCTCCACTATTGACCAACTCGATAAAAACGTAGCTTCTTATCTGACACAATTGCAAGACGACGGTTCATTCCCTGATATAGACTATGCATCTGATGCTCGCACAGACTGGCCGCCAATGCAACATCTTGACAGACTGCTCGCTATGGGATTGGCTTATACCCAAACCGAAAGCAAGTATTATGGCAATGATGAGCTGAAAGCTAAGATGGACTTAATGCTTACCTACTGGCATAGCAAACAGCCAAGTTCCAACAACTGGTATCAGAATCAAATCGGTGAACCGCAACGTATGGGACAGTACCTGATTGTTATGCAGAACTTAGGCAAAGAGAAAATCTCTGAAGACCTGTTCAATAAATCTATCGCCCGCTTGAAAAATAAAGGCGGAAGCCCCAGTTCTCAGACAGGAGCAAACCGTGTGGACGTAGCTTTGCACTGGATGTACCGCGCTTGCCTGACAGAAGATGACAACCTGATGCGTGAAGCAATGGATCAGATCTACTCTACCATTGAATATACTACTGGTGCAGAAGGTATCCAGTATGATAACTCATTTACTCAACACGGACACCAATTACATATCGGCGCATACGGTGATGTATTCCTGGATGGTATCACCAAGGCTTGCAGCTATGCAGCCGGCACTCGTTTTACAGTAACCGGACAACAGCTGGATATCCTGAGCAGTCTGGTAAATACGTATATAGGTACCATTCGTGGTGGATATATGTCATATAACGTAATCGGCCGTTCTTCTACCCGCCCCGGTGCAACCAAGAAGGGAACAGGCATCATCGAACGCATGATCGCATTAGATCCTGCCAATACCGATAAATATGAGAAAACCATCGCACGTATCAACGGAACTCAGCAACCGTCTTATGGCTTGGAACCCCGAAGCACACATTTCTTCCGTGGTGACTACACACTCCACCAGCGTCCGGAGTATACAGTAGACTTGCGCTTGGTTTCTACCCGTACGGCACGCAATGAATATTTGAAGGACAACGGCGAAGGTATCAAGCAGTACTTCATGTCGGATGGTTCTACCGCAATCATGGTAAAAGGAAACGAATACTATAACATCTTCCCGGTATGGAATTATGCGAAAGTACCTGGTGTAACTTGTCCGGAATTCACAGAAATACCGCAAGCCAGCACTTATATCAAGATGGGACAATCGGCATTTGCAGGTGGTGTTACAGACAGCCTGTGCAGTGTATCTGCTTACAAGTACATAGACAATGAATTTAATATAAACTCGTCGGCTAATAAGGCATGGTTCTTCTTCGACAAAGAGATTGTTTGTCTGGGCAACAGCATCAAGTCTGCTTCTGAATTCCAGGTGAACACAACTGTCAACCAGTGTTTGCTGGATGGCGATGTAGTGGTTTCTTCCAATGGTAGCGAATCTACCTTGCAGGCAGGAGATTACAATTACGAGGATAATCTGGACTGGGCATTCCACGGAAACGTAGGTTACTATTTCCCGCAGAAGGGCAAATTGCAACTGAACGCAGGTGAAAGAACCGGTAACTGGTATGACATCAACACCAACTATGCCGATGAAACAGTGAAGAACAATGTCTTTACTTTATCTTTCAACCACGGCACACAACCAACTGACGGATCATACGCTTATATCATCGTTCCGGGCATCAGCAAGGATGATGCAAAGGCTTATAAGAGCGATAACGTCGAGATCATCATCAACACTGACTCTGTACAGGCTGTTTATCACAAGGAATTGAAAATGTACGGATTAGTATTCTACAAATCAGCAGGTTTCAGCAAACATGGCTTGACAGTGGAAGCTGACGCGGGCTGCGTAGTATTGGTGAAGGATGCCGATAAAGCAGAAACAGTAGTATATATCTCCGATCCGACAAATGGTAGCAGCCCGATCAACTTAGGCATTGAAACTCCGGCTGTGAAAGGCAGACGTCTTGTTACTTATCAGAGTGAAGCTCCTTATCAAGGCCGTTCTATGAAGTTCGTGGTGAATGAAAACACACCTGCCTCAACCGGTAGAGATGTTTTGGCAGACCGTTCTGCATGGACCATTACTACTTCTTTGGCAGGCCCGGCAGATGCAACTGTAGGAGGAGACGATCCTAAGAATATAATTGACGACAGTACCGTAACATCCTTCTTGTTTGTGAAACCGGGAAAGACTTTCTCTGGTATCGAAGCACCGGCAGATTATATTCCTTCGTTCACAATTGATATGCAGACTCCGCAGGAAATGGAATATTTCGTCTATCGCCACCGTGATTATAGCAATACTACAGCAAGTCTGAGAGCCAATCGCATATCTTTCTATGGCAAGAACAATGAAGCGGATGAATTCACTCCCGTCCTGGAGAATATAACTCTGGATACTTCTGTAGCCGAAAATAAGATATTGTTGCCTAATAAAGTATCTTTCCGTTATATCAAAGTAACGATTACAGATTACGACAAAATTAACAGCAGCACCATCCAGGTTTCTGACTTTAACATCGGTAAGAAAACACTGATGGATATCCCGGAAAGCGGTGATCCGACTGGCATTACAGAAGTAAAAGCCGGCAACAGCGACTTTACCGTATCAGTTTATCCGAATCCGGTGAAACAAGGAGAACAGGTACAGATCATCGCAGGTAATACTCAGGGTATCGAATTCAAGTTGTATGACACAACAGGTAGTGTTCGGGCACAGGGTAATACCACAACGATTGATACAAACAGTCTGTCACAAGGTATTTATATCCTGCATGTGACAGATAAAGCTGCCGGTCAGAGAGCCACAGCTAAGTTTATAGTACATTAATTCCTTCTTTTCCGATGTCCGCAACAGCCTCCTTCTCCCCCAAAGGAGGTGTTGCGGATTTTTTATACGCTAACACCCTCTATTTATGAAGAAAAGCATATATGTATCAGGACTGTTCCTCCTATTCTCCTTAGGATGTAATGTAACAGTCGCCAATGGTAACCATACTCCTCCCAGCTACACAGATGTTGAAAGCCAAGTGAAACGGGTAGTAAGCTGGCAGATAGATAACTTCCACTATTCGGCTTCAGGAAACCTGCACGACAATGGCATAGCCTCCTGGGCACATTCAGTATTATACATCGGCCTGTCCGAGTGGGCAACGCTGAGAGAAGAAGAGAGTGCTGCCTATTGGGAGTGGTTGTCCGGTATCGGTACCCAAAGCAACTGGAAAATGAATGGCATTTATCCTTATCATGCAGATGAGTTCTGCATCGGTCAGTTCTTCGCTACCATGTATGGCAAACACAAACAAGATAAGATGATTGCCGGAACCCTGGAGCGTATGGAACGGGTGATGTCCGATACTCGTAATACTTCTATGAGCTACCGGAACAAGGAGGCATGGACGTGGTGTGATGCCCTGTTTATGGCACCGCCCTTGTACGCCCGGATGAGTGTTTTAAAGAATGATACCCGCTATTTTGAATTCATGGACAAAGAGTTCAGAAAAACCTACGACTACTTATTCGATAAAACCGAAAAGCTGTTTTATAGAGACGACAGCTATTTCAACAAGACGGAAGCCAACGGCAAAAAGGTATTTTGGGGCAGAGGTAACGGCTGGGCAATAGCCGGAATCGCCAATATTCTGAAATCACTGCCTGCGAATTCTGAATACAGAAATTATTACGAAAGTATCTTCCGTTCATTGGCACAAAGCCTCATCAAATTGCAGGATGGAAAAGGAGCATGGCATGCCAGCTTACTGGACCCGGACAGCTATCCGGCACCCGAAACAAGTTGTACGGCTCTCATTACGTATGCCCTGATTTACGGACTGAACAACGGGCTGCTGACACAACAGGAAGCGTATGAACCTGCAATAAAAGCATGGAATGTATTGTGTGAAGCGATACACGAAAATGGAAAATTAGGCTGGGTACAACCTATCGGGCAGGACCCGAAGAAGGTAACCAAAGATATGACAGCTACTTTCGGCGTAGGAGCTTTTTTGTTGGCAGCTACCGAAATGTATAAGCTGACAAAAGGAGGCGGCACAGGGATAGAGGAAGAAGAAACGGACGAAGATCTCCTTTCCTACCCGGAAACAAGAGTTACCATCTATAATGAACAGGGAGTCAAAGTAGCTAACGAGTTATTGGGAGATCGTACTTGCCAAGCAATCATACAAAAGAATAATCTACCCAACGGACTGTATGTGATAGTTCTACGGAATGGTGATAAAAGGAAAGTCATCAAATACTTATACTGATCAATAATGAATCGAATCTATTTACGATTAGACGATGTACGATGTACGATTGAAGTTACCCTTTTAAAAGCCTGTTTTTCAGCGATGCTAGAGATAGAGTAATTCCAATCGTACATCGTCAATCGTCTAATCGTAAATAGATCCAGTTTTAAACTTAATAACGTTTGTCATTGCTATCTATCTCTTTCTCCGGTATCGATAAAGCTCTATCTCGTAGAGTAACGTATGAAGCCTCGGTGTGCAGTCTTGTTTTAGATGTACATGTAAAACAGTACGACATGTGCATGTGGGACAGTACGACATGTGCATCTCATACTGCTTTACATGTACATCTAAAACAAGACTGCACACCGGGGAACAGGGCCGACGCATTAAATAATTTACTATTGCATATGTACTTTTCTTGTTGTTATTTAATTGAATATTAATTATTTAGCATTGTTTTGTTTATATTTCGTATATTTACATGGTAATATTAAACAGTAATTGACATGAAAATA
>OBXH01000877.1_pt1 | contig 20055 bp, 19 predicted proteins | sample 1538101 | NCBI WGS metagenome assembly OBXH01 (sample SAMEA2580141, study PRJEB22360) | human gut metagenome | biome: human gut; feature: human-associated habitat; material: faeces | place: Denmark | collected 2008/2010 | reverse complement strand
ATTACATCCATAAGCAAAAGGACGCATGAAAAAACTTTCGTTTTTTCACACGCCCATTCTAATTTTAAGCAATTATACTATTCGTATAATTACATTCTGTCATGGAATGTTCTAGAAATAACATCCATCTGCTGTTCCTTTGTAAGGTCGATGAACTTAACAGCGTAACCAGATACACGGATTGTAAAGTTAGCATATTCTGGCTTTTCTGGGTGTTCCATAGCATCAAGTAACTTATCCTTACCGAATACGTTAACATTGAGGTGATGAGCGCCCTGATCGAAGTATCCATCCATAACATTAACAAGGTTGTTAATTCTTTCTTCTTCGTTATGTCCTAAAGCGTCTGGGTTCATTGTCTGTGTATTAGAAATACCATCTAATGCCCATTCGTAAGGAAGCTTTGTAAGTGAGTTAAGTGAAGCAAGAAGACCATTCTGCTCTGCACCATAACTTGGGTTAGCACCAGGAGCAAGTGGAGTACCAGCCTTACGTCCATCAGGCATAGCACCTGTGTACTTACCATATACTACGTTAGAAGTAATTGTAAGGATAGATGTTGTTGGCTCTGAATCTCTGTAAGTATGTCTCTTCTTAATCTTCTCAAGGAATGTCTTAAGTAACCATACAGCGATATCATCAGCTCTGTCATCATCGTTACCATACTTAGGGAAGTCGCCTTCGATTTCGTAATCTACAACGATACCTGTTTCATCACGTACTGTCTTAACCTTTGCATACTTAATAGCTGAAAGTGAATCTACAACGTGTGAGAATCCAGCGATACCTGTAGCAAATGTTCTCTTAACATCTGTATCAATAAGAGCCATCTCAGCAGCTTCATAGTAATACTTATCATGCATATACTGGATAAGGTTAAGTGTATTAACATAAAGATCAGCTAACCAATCCATCATAGCATCGAACTTATCAACAACTTCATCATAATCAAGATATTCTGAAGTAACTGGCTTGTAAGCAGGACCAACCTGTTCTCTGTTCTTAACATCTACACCACCATTGATAGCGTAAAGTAAGCACTTAGCAAGGTTAGCTCTAGCTCCGAAGAACTGCATTTCCTTACCTGTCTGTGTAGCAGATACACAGCAGCAGATTGAGTAATCATCGCCCCATGTTACCTTCATAACATCATCGTTCTCATACTGGATTGAAGATGTATCAACAGAAATCTTAGCAGCATACTTCTTGAAGTTTTCTGGAAGTCTTGAAGAGTAAAGTACTGTAAGGTTTGGTTCTGGTGAAGGTCCCATGTTTTCAAGTGTATGAAGGAATCTAAAGTCGTTCTTTGTAACCATTGAACGTCCATCGATACCTGTACCACCAACTTCAAGAGTAGCCCATGTAGGATCTCCTGAGAATAATTCGTTGTATGATGTAATTCTTGCGAACTTAACCATTCTACACTTCATAACGAAATGATCAATAAGCTCCTGAGCTTCCTTCTCTGTAAGAGTACCAGCTTCAAGATCTCTCTGAATATAGATATCAAGGAATGTAGATACACGACCTACAGACATAGCAGCACCATTCTGTGTCTTGATAGCTGCAAGATATCCAAAGTATAACCACTGAACAGCTTCCTTAGCGTTAGTAGCTGGCTTGCTGATATCATAACCATAGCTTTCAGCCATCTTCTTCATACCTGCAAGTGCCTTGTACTGATCAGATATTTCTTCTCTTAAACGGATAACGTCATCTGTCATTGTTCCACAACCACAGTTAGCGTGATCCTTCTTCTTTTCTTCCATAAGGAAGTCGATACCGTAAAGAGCAACTCTTCTGTAGTCACCTACGATACGTCCACGTCCATAAGTATCTGGAAGACCTGTGATGATGTGGCTGTGACGAGCCTTTCTCATCTCTGGTGTATAAGCATCGAAAACACCCTGATTGTGTGTCTTATGATATTCTGTGAAGATCTTATGAAGTTCTGGATCTGGTTCATAACCATAGTTCTTGCATGATTCTTCTGCCATCTTGATACCACCATAAGGCATAAATGCTCTCTTAAGTGGCTTATCTGTCTGAAGACCAACTACCTGTTCAAGCTCCTTCATAGATTCATCTATATATCCAGGACCATAAGCTGTAAGACCAGCAACAACTTTTGTTTCCATATCAAGTACGCCGCCCTTAGCTCTTTCTTCCTTCTGTAACTCCTGAAGTCTGCCCCAAAGCTTGTTAGTAGCTTCTGTAGGTCCTTCAAGGAAACTTTCATCTCCATCATATGGCTTGTAATTGTTCTGAACGAAATCTCTTACGTTGATCTCTTCTTTCCAAAGTCTGCCTTTGAAACCGTTCCACTGATCAAAATTTACCATTTTATTGGTTCCTCCTTAAAAAATTAACTGTTAAATTGCATAATGAGTTGTACATTGTATACAAACTTCTGTAAAAATATAAGCGAATCTGTTAATTTCTTAACTATCACTCGCACGATTATGTTAACACCCAAATTAATATATTTCAATACATTTTTTTGTTGTTTTTAGTTTTGTACAATAAATGTGTATATATTTAAAAATGATACTAACAGTATTTACCATATCATTCATTTTTATACATAATAAAATGTAAAATTGTATAATATCAGCTTAATATTATGGTTATAATCAGTGTTATTACTTAAATATATTAACCTCATAATGGACATTTCTTCTTAATTAATACCGTTTTATCATTACATAATTTTCCTCTGTCTGTATATAATTTACGTACAGATGCAAAAATAGTATTTTATAATTTCATAATTTTCCATTAATTATTATCATACAATTAATATAAAAAAGAAACAGCTATGAAGCAGACATCTACTTTTAAATGACCTAACGAACGAATAGTCATGTAATGCAGAACCAAAGAGTTCGATAACGTAGGTTCAGGTTTGTAAGCCGGAGTATTGTTGTCAGACCATTTACAATATATCAACAATTATAACAGCTTAAAATGATTTTTCTTATATATAATAAGCCCTTCCTCCTGCATCCTCCCCAGCTCAGATGACATAGCACTGCGGTCGACTGACAGATAATCTGCAAGCTGCTGTCTGTTAAATGGAATATCGAACTCATTACTGCCACTTCTGTTAGACTGCGATGAAAGATATGATAAAAGCTTATCCCTTGTCGTCCTTTTTGACATATGTGTAATTTTTTCATTCATATTTACACATCTGTCAGCCAGCATATACATAAGATTTCTTATCAGCTTATTATGGAACTGGCACGATTCGCTGCACACAGTTATTACCCTGTATGTATCAAGATAGGCGATTGTCCCGGCTTTCATAGCAACAACACTCACATTACATACCTTATTATTGCTGCATGCATATGCCTCACCAAATATATCTCCTGCTTTGGCATACGCCATAATATGCCTGTTTCCCCAGTAATCTTCCTGCTCAATGCTCACCTCTCCCTCAATAACCATTCCTATTCGTTCAACAGTATCACCATCATGCAGCACATACTGACCTTTATCCACCTTTTCAAACCTTACATCAAGACATTTTATCATAGCCGCAGTTTCATTTTTTTCAACACCTTTAAACAGACTGCTCTCACTTATAATGTCTGTCCATTTATCCATAACCTTCTTATTTCCTGACACTGTATCCATAATGCCTCCACATTTATATTATCTTCATATGACTTAAATATATCCATCAATATTTTTATATTTTGTTGTATTTACAACATACATTTATATTACCACATAATATAATGATGTACGTGTTGAAAATGATATTTTCACTAATTAATATTCACAACTGTCTAACGTGGATATTAAACTAAAATATAATCAGGCAATCGCAAAATAAAGACACAAAGAAATTAGTTCTTTGCGGCTTATGATTTTTCACAAACACCTAAAAACATAGACAAAAAAAGGAGATATAACATTATGATTAGAAGAATTATAGAAATAAACGACAACTTATGCAACGGATGCGGCTTATGCGCACATGCCTGTCACGAGGGCGCTATCAGTATAGTTGACGGAAAGGCAAAGCTTTTAAGGGATGATTACTGTGACGGCTTTGGTGACTGCCTTCCAGCCTGTCCTATGAATGCTATCCGCTTTATAGAAAGAGAAGCTCCAGAGTACAATGAAGCCGAAGTTCTTGCTAATAAGGCAATAAGTGGAAGTCAGATTAATAACTGGCCTGTACAGATAAAGCTTGTTGCGCCTTATGCTCCATACTTTAATGGCTGTGACCTTCTTATTGCCGCTGACTGTACAGCATATGCATACAGCACATTTCACCATGATTTTATGAGGAATCACGTAACACTTATCGGCTGCCCTAAGCTTGATATGATTGATTATTCTGAAAAACTTACAGACATTTTTAAGAATAACAACATAAAAAGCATAACTGTAACACGAATGACTGTTCCTTGCTGCGGCGGACTCCAGTACGCTGTTGAGAAGGCTATTGAAGCAAGCGGAAAGAACATTCCTTTAAGAGTTGTGACCATCGGAACTGATGGAAACCGTGTGAATTAATACCATATTTTTGTTATTTTACTAACTAATAAAAAGCAGGAGATGCGCCATAGCCCATAGTGCATATGGTACATCTCCCAATTATATTTTCAGCTATTGCAAATGCATTAAATATTTTTTATAGAATTAATAGCATCCATATAACTTACATTCTGAGTCTCACATAACTTTTTCACGCTTTCATATTCTGGATAGCGTTTCGTTCCTCCATCTGGAAGCTCACATACCTTTATATTAACTTCGCCATATGGTGTTACTGCCTTTTCCATATGTCTTTTAAGTATGGTTCTTTCCATGGCTGTACGCCTTATTCCTATAGTTGTAGTCTGTCTGAATATAATATTCTGAAGCTTATCTATATCAGCCTGTCCGCATATTACAACAAGCTCGTAGGCTGGTCTGTTCTTCTTCATATATATTGGAATATAGTGTACTTCTCTTGCACCTGCTTCATAGAGAAGCTCCATAGTGTACCCAAGAACCTCTGATGTACAGTCGTCAATATCTGTTTCCAGCTTATATATACAGTCCTTTGTCTGTGTGTCTGATAAATCTTTCACATTATGCTGCTCACTATCTATAAGCATAGCCCTTAACATACTTGGAACTTCATAATCTCTTTTACCTGCTCCATATCCCACCTTTTCAATCATATACTTAGATGGAATATCTGTATCTGTTCTTACTGCTGCCACTATTGCTGCACCTGTAGGTGTTACAAGCTCACCCTTGATATGTGTGTGGCTCAGTACAATATTATGCTCTGCTACAATATTAGTTACTGCTGGAACCGGCACCGGTATGACACCATGCTGACATCTTATCGTTCCGGCACCTTCGCATAAGAATGGAACATATACTCTGTCTATTTTAAGTTCATCAAAGCACACTGCAAATGCAACTATATCCACTATGGAGTCAACTGCCCCGACCTCATGGAAATGTACATTTTCTATATCTGTTGCATGGGCCTTTGCCTCTGCTTTTGCAAGAATAAGAAATATATCTTTGGCAAGTTCACGCGCACCGATTGTAAGTTCAGTCTTATCAATTATATCATTAATTTCTGCAAGACCTCTGTGCTCGTGACTATGGTGATGACTATGTTCATCATCGTGATTATGATGATGGTGATGCTCTTCATTTTCTGCTGTATCTGTCACTGCATTTTCTGATATATGCTTATTATCTGTATCTGTTTTATTATCTACAGTTTCACCTTTGTCCTTATGGCTATGACCATGCAGATACTCCATATCGTGGTCGTGATTATCCTTATCAAGTATTACATTAAAATCACATGCATCTATACCACTTTTCTTAACTCTTGTAATCTCTATACTGTAACCACTTAAGGGCATTGTCTTAAGTGTTTTCCTTAAATGTTCTTCACTGGCACCTATATCAAGAAGTGCTGCAACAGACATATCTCCACTTATGCCGGAATAACATTCAAGATATAATTCTCTCACTGCTTTTCACCTCTTAATAATCTTACTGTGCAATAAACTGCTTAACCTGTTCTTTACCTATAAAACCAATGCTTGTATCTGCAACCTCACCATTTTTGAATAAAAGTAATGTCGGAATAGAAGCAACATTATACTTTAATGCAAGAGCCATTTCCTTATCTGTGTCTATCTTGCATATCTTAACCTTGTCCTGTTCTGCTGCCACTTCTTCAAGTACCGGACCTAACATCTGGCATGGTCCGCACCATGTTGCCCAGAAGTCAACAAGTACAGGCTTATCTGACTTAAGCACTTCCTGTTCAAATGTTTCTGCTGTTACATGTATAATATCCATAATAATCCTCATTTCTGCGCACATTTTACTTATAATGGACTGGTGTATGGTGCGCTATACACTAATCCTATGTATACTTACAAATATATACCTTTATGTTCTCACCGCTGAAAGACTTCTACGATATTCCATACTCTCCCTTTCCATCTGGGCAAGTATTCTTGTAATAGTCCACTGACTGTTTGTCTTTGTCTGCACGGCCTTATAATCTGCCTTGCTGCTGCCATTTCTTAACTCAAACAACAGCTTGTCCATATGCTTGTCTGTCACATTACAGAATATAACTATGCCAGCCTTAGCTTCATTATAAAAAATATCATCACCTGACTTGTAATCTTTAGCACTGTCAAGTACATCCTTTAAGGTCTTAGATGTCATATCCTCACTTAAAACTATGCTTTTAATACGCATATTCGATGCACTTTTTATAATGTTTTCAGAATGTTTTACATTGTATAATACAATTCTTTCCATACCTATTACACTCCATAATCGTTACTTATACAGCTCATTTCATTTGCGTTAAATAATACACACATTTTGCATTATAAATATGTCTTAAGTGGTGTATTATTTAATAAGCTTTTTAATCTCATCTAATTCGGCAGAATGTTTTCTTGAAACTGCTCCCGGATTACGCTTAACCATTCTGAACACACTCTTGTAGCTCTTATTGTGGTCAGTCTTAAGGTTGACCTTTTCATTTTCAAGAGTTTCTAATAACTGGTTAGCAGCCCCTTCATCCATAAGCTTATTCTTAAATCCTTCAACAACAGCTTCACTCATCTTCTGTAACGTAGCAAGCTTAATTCCTTTTCTCTCATTCATATTCTTTTCAAATGTAAGTCTTCCTTTAGCCTTGCTTACATTATTCATAACTGTTGCTTTTCCTTCTGCCAGCTTTTCTTTCATCTTATTGTAATCATCTTCTGCAAATGCACTTGCAATCTCAATTCTTTTAGCGATTGTTTTAATCTGCTGGTTACTGTTCGCAATTCTTTCAATAGTTGCTTTAAGATCCATAGCTTCATTGAATGACTGGGTGAAGTCTACTGTCATAGCAATAGCTACTACAAACGCAATAATATCTGATATTGTTATCGGAATCATACACACCAGACCCTCTATAGGCCTGTGTACAATTCTTACAAGAAGTACTGAGAATATACCCCATCCTACTGAAGAAAAAAGACATATATGTCCCATAAGATTGAAAGGTTTCTTACTATAATCCCAGTATCTTACTCCAAACATACGCTCCATGCAATATCCTGTAACAAACTCAAGTATCGTTGATGATAACATTCCCAACAGGAATATAAGTGGAATTGAGCCCCTTACACCTATTGTACTTACAAGTATTACTATAGCACCTGAACCATATATAGGAAGTGCAGGCCCATGCAGGAAGCCTCTGTTGACCCACTTTCCTGACTTGGCAGATACATAACAGCTCTCCCATACCCAGCCCATAAAACAATATATAAAAAAGAATAACAACCACTGCGATACAGTATATGTCTGCATTATATTCCTCTTCTTTCCAAGCAGATTAACTATATCATAAATATAGTTAATACTACTTCTTTATTATTTATCTCACATTTGGTATTAAAATATTCTAACACTTTTCTTATACATATGTCAAAATTTACTATTATTGTAAATTTTATTAAAAATTTCATGATTATAAATGTTTACTATAGCTCATAACTGATACTTCACCAGATATCAGCTATATATGAATAAGCTTATTAACAAAATTATAATATGTAAGCTTACTTCACATACCACCGCTATATAGGAGAAAGCCCCGCCATATGCCAAACACATATGACAGGGCTTGTACCAGCTCTGATATTCACGTTGCTGTATATGACTGTAACCGATGTCTATATAAACCTGCAACAGTCCGTCACTAACTTAATTCCATATAAGTTCCCTTACTCTATGCTTATAATTCTTGCTGCATATAAGTTCAGTTTCTTCGCATAGCACAATATAATTAGTGTGCATTCTTCTTATCTTCATAATATTAACTATTTCTGATTCATTAATGTACTCAAAACCGCATTGTTTCAACACATCATATACTTCGCCAATTTTCCCATAAAAACTATCCTGAAAACTATCGGTATGAATTGTAATAATCCTGTTGTCACAACTTATATAATTAATATCCCTGACTCTTATTCTTACTACTCTCGTGTTATTTCCACACACAAGAATTCCCTCATTTTCCTTAACAAGTAACTTACATGCACCCATATCCGCTCATACTCTCTCCTTCGTATAATAATATACGAAAGCAGGATTGCCGTTTATTATTATAAAATATTGTATATCTGACGTAAACTGACTATTTTAGAATATTTTTGCTTAACTTTCTTTGCACCAGTTATTCATGCTTAACTTAACGGATACAGATATAGGCAAGATAAACCACATATGATGCAAGCATAACAACACCATGCCATCTTACAAGCTTCTTCTTAGACCATGCAAATGCCCATACAACTGCACTCATAATAATAAGTATAACTATATCAATAATATTTTCTGATATAAATATAACAGGACTTATGGCACCAGCTACACCAAGTACAAGAAGAATATTAAATATGTTAGAACCGATTACATTTCCAAGTGCCATATCAACCTCGTCCTTCTTAGCTGCAACGATAGATGTTACAAGCTCTGGAAGGCTTGTTCCAAGTGCAACGATTGTAAGTCCGATAAGATTCTGGCTTAATCCAAGACTTGAAGCTATTGTTGAAGCTCCATTTACAACAAAGTCACCACCGAACTTTATAGCCACTGCACCGCCTATTATATACACGATACACTGCCATACAGGTAATATCTTTATTTCCTCGTCCGTCTCTTCTGCAATCTCAACACTGAGTGTTGAATTTCTTGCGCTGAGCGCTGACTTAATCATCCAGCCAAGGTATGCAACAAATAATACAAGGAATATTATTCCGTCTGCTCTTCCAAGAAGCATACCAACTTTTCCAAATATAACAAGAAGTATCGCACATAATATCGAAAATGGAAATTCTTTCTTTAATGTATCTGCTGATACCGCAAGCGGCACGAATAAAGTACATACTCCACACACAACCATAAGATTAAATATATTAGAACCTACAACATTACTTACCGCAAGTGCATTATTGTTGCAGAGTGATGCTGTAACACTTACAGCACACTCTGGAAGGCTAGTACCCATAGCAACGATTGTAAGTCCGATAATCATAGATGGAACTCTTAATCTTTTGGCAACTGATGAACTGCCATCAACGAAAAAGTCTGCACCCTTTATAAGAAGTACGAAACCAATAACAAGTAATACTAACGCTACTAAAATATCTTTCATTAAAACCTCTTTCCAAATGCATTTATTGTGCATTTTTCTGTATTTGCTCATTTATAGTATTAAATATAATACAACTTTGTCTCCATTACAAAGACTTATCTTTTGTAATTCATTTAAATATTTCTAAATAAAAAAACTTATTTTTGTAATTTTTATCTGCTCATTCATAGTTGCTTACAATTACAATATTCCAAGTCCATCAAGAAGAATTTTAACACCTATAAGTATAAGTATTATACCACCACATAACTCTGCCTTAGACTGATACTTATCACCAAATAAGCTGCCTATCTTGACACCTGCTGCTGAACAGACGAAAGTAATGCATCCGATAAATGATACGGCTGGAATTATATTTACCTTAAGAAAAGCAAGTGATACGCCAACTGCAAGTGCATCAATACTTGTGGCTATGGCAAGCAAAAACATACTCTTAACACCCATATCGTCATTGACTTTTTCCTCTTCACCAAATGATTCCTTAATCATATTACCACCGATAAATAAGAGAAGTATAAATGCTATCCAGTGTGAATACTTGGTTATCATATCCGCAAAAAAACTGCCAAGATAATAACCTATAAGTGGCATAAGTGCCTGAAATCCACCAAACCACAAACCAGCTATACACATATGCTTCACTTTAATCTTACCAAGTGATAAACCTTTACATATTGATACTGCAAAGGCATCCATCGAAAGACCGATGGCTAAAACAAATAATTCAAAAATGCTCATAATGTGCTCCTCTTCCTGTAATTCCCCTAATTCATCGTTACTCTTCGCTCGCAACGATAAGCTCAAGATGCTTCGCTTCTTTCGCTATCGCGGTGCTCCTCGAATGAAAAACCATTTTCTCAATTATTCCTGCAAGCAGAATAATTGTTCATATGTTTTTTCATTCTCATCGTTACTCTTCGCTCGCAACGATAAGCTCAAGATGCTTCGCTTCTTTCGCTATCGCGGTGCTCCTCGAATAAAAAACCATATTCTCAATTATTCCTGCAAGCAGGATAATTGTTCATATGTTTTTTCATTCTCATCGTTACTCGCGTAAAAAAAGCTCAAGGACAGTAGAGATTGGATTGCTCCCTTACTGTCCTTGAGTCTCATCATTTAAAGTAATACCGGGTTAATAATTATATTGTATTAACCATTATGTCGATATAACTGCATATCAGTGTGTATCCATATTATAACCATATATTATTACTTAAAATACAGCTATAATCATAATACAGATACATGTATGCCGACTACTCCCTCAGGGGATTTATGTTTTACGTATTGTTGATATAATATCATCAATAACGTTTGCTGACAATGTTTTTATTTAAAAACATTGATTCTTTTGCGCTCATTATATCATAATTTACTCTTTATCTACCCTGCACTCACGAACCCGCGCTTTCGCGCTTTTTCGTCCTGTTTCACAGGACTGTTCGTTCGTTAATGGCGCAAGAAAAGTAAATGGCTGCTTTGCAGCCGCTTCCTTTTCTTTTGCGCTCATTACATCATCATAAATATTGTATGAGTAATGAATGCTGCTATCCATGCTATGCAGCACTGCATAACTACTACCCCTGCTGCATATTTACTGCCAAGCTCTCTCTTAATAGATGCAATTGCTGCTATACATGGTGTATACAACAAGCAGAATACAAGGAATGCCATAACTCCTGCTGGTGTTACTGCTGCCAGTATTTCTGCTGTGCTTCCGAAAAGTATTGATATTGTTGATACAACACTTTCCTTAGCCATAACACCTGTTAAAACAGCGGTTGCTATTCTCCAGTCACCGAATCCAAGTGGGCTGAATATAGGTGATATCAAGCTTGCTATTGCAGCAAGAATACTATCCTTTGAATCAGTAACAACGTTGAGTCTTATATCGAAATTCTGTAAAAACCATATAAGAATTGTTGCAATAAATATAATAGAAAATGCCTTCTGTAAAAAGTCCTTTGCCTTCTCCCAGAGTAACTGCATAACATTCTTGGCACCTGGCATTCTGTAGTTAGGAAGCTCCATAACAAAAGGTACCGGCTCTCCCTTAAACAGTGTCTTCTTAAATATAAGTGCCATAATAATACCTATAACTATACCTGTAAAATACAGTCCTATCATAACCAGTGCCGCATGCTTTGGGAAAAATGCAGCTGAGAAAAATGCATATATAGGCACCTTAGCTGAACAGCTCATAAAAGGTGTAAGCAGAATTGTCATTTTTCTATCTCTGTCTGATGAAAGTGTACGGCTGGCCATAACACCAGGAACACTGCATCCGAATCCTATAAGCATTGGTACTATACTTCTTCCGGATAATCCAAGCTTACGTAACAGCTTATCCATAATAAATGCTACTCTTGCCATATAACCACTGTCTTCAAGTATTGATAAGAAGAAAAACAGTGTAACAATTACAGGAAGAAAACTAAGTACGCTTCCCACACCATTAAATATACCATCAATAATGAGTGCATGTAACACTGAATTGACATTCATGGCTGTAAGTGCATTATCTATTATGCCTGTCAGCGCATTTATTCCTATATCAAGTATATCCGATAACCATGAACCTATAACATTAAAGGTAAGATAAAACACAAGTGCCATAATCGCTATAAATGCAGGTATACCAGTATATTTGCCTGTTAATACCTTATCTATCCTGCGGCTTCTTATTCTTTCTTTACTCTCTCTTGGCTTGACCACCGTATCTTTACATACTTTTTCTATATAGCCAAATCTCATATCAGCTATGGCAGAAGCTCTATCCATACCACACTCTTCCTCCATCTGGAGTATGATATGCTCTATCATCTCTTTCTCGTTCTGTTCAAGTTCAAGATTCTTTAGCACTATTGCATCACCCTCGACAACCTTGGATGCTGCAAAACGTTCTGGATATCCAGCCTTGTCGGCATGGTCACTTATAAGAGCCATAATTCCATGTATACATCTGTGTATAGCACTGTCTTCCGGACAGAAATCCATTATTTCTGGCTTTTCCTGATATTTTGCCACATGAATTGCATGCTCTACAAGTTCACCTATGCCTTCTCCCTTAGCCGCTGATATAGGTATAACAGGAACACCTAACTGGCGTTCAAGTTCATTAATTCTTATTGAGCCACCATTAACCCTTATCTCATCCATCATATTAAGTGCCACTACCATAGGAATATTAAGCTCCATAAGCTGCATGGTAAGATAAAGATTACGCTCTATATTAGTTGCATCAAGTATATTAATAATTCCCTTAGGCTTATCATCAAGAAGGAACCGTCTTGTTACAATCTCTTCACTACTATATGGTGACATTGAATATATACCCGGCAAATCAGTTATAAGTGTCTCAGGATGACCCTTTATAACACCATCCTTTCTATCAACTGTTACACCAGGGAAATTACCAATATGCTGGTTAGAACCCGTCAACACATTGAAAAGAGTTGTTTTACCGCAATTCTGATTTCCTACAAGTGCAAATGTAAGTGTCACATTGTCAGGAAGTGGATGCTCGTTTTCCTTATCATGGAAACGTCCTCCCTCGCCCAAACCGGGATGCTCAGTTTTTATATGCCTGTCACCTGTCTTATCTGTTTTTTTTCTTTTATCCTTTGTATGTCTTTCTCTTATTGATGATAATCTGTTTTTATCTGCATTTTTGTCAGAAGCTGCTTCATCATCATTACAATTAGTGCTTTCTGATACACTATTAACTGCAGTTTTATTAACCGAATAAGGCTCATCACTATGTATGGAGCTTACTTCTATCTGTGCTGCATCTGCAAGTCTTATCGTTAATTCATATCCATGAATTCTTAATTCGACAGGATCTCCCATAGGTGCATACTTTATAACCGTTACTTCTGCCCCCTGTATAAGTCCCATATCAAGAAAATGCTGTCTTAATGCAGCCTCACCACCTACTTTAAGAATTGTGGCACTCTGACCTGTTTTCATATCTTTAATAGTCATATGTATAACCCCCGTATTTGGTACGGATGCTTTCTTATGTCATTTTCATTTCTATATTTACTCACATCTTTAATACATATGTTAACATATAACTTAATGATAATAAATATCAATAATTACACATTTATTAGCATTTTACATATATTTTTTTGTTTATTTTCTCTTATAATCACACATCTGATTCTTCTGCCAGCAGTTCATTAACCTTATCAACATCAACATAATCCGTATCAATATTATCTAATTCAATATTATCCAGATTAATCTTATATTCATCTATATATTCTTCTGTACTATCAGAAGCTGTATTCCTCCATTTTACAGTATCAGAAGCTTTTGTATCTTTTATATTATTTTTATTTATAGATTCCGTTTTTCTTCCAATATCAGCTTTGTTTTGTTCGTTAACAGTTTTATTGTTGTTTTTCTTATCCATATTGTTATCATCTGCTCTATTCAGTACGCTGTTGTCTATTTCATCTTCCGTATTTTTAGCTCTTATAGCTGCATTTTTATCTACCATATTAACATCTGGAGCATCATCACCTGCTATATAATCACGTCCTGCAAGACTTATATGTGTCAGTTTAGTTATTCTGTCATACAACATATTTCTTGTAGCACTAAGAAGACACTGCAAAAGGTCGATTGCCATATAAACTGCTATTATCACACATATTGCCATGCAGACTACAAAAGCATAATATTTCCATTCACCTTTATATAACCCCGCAGTCTGTATATAACGGTATATATAATATGCATATGCAACTGAAGGCATCCCCACAACATACAGTATTATATATCTTGCAGCCAGCCTTAATATACCAGCTTTACCTTTATTCGCTGAACTTACAATCTGGATATTGACAAGTGCTTTACCTAATGTACGACCATTACTTATAGCTGTCACCAATATAAATATAAATGCTATATAAGCACTTAATGCAGCAGTATACCTGATGTCATATATAAATACTGATATCTTCTTGTTATTAAACAGAATATACACAACAGCCGGTATTATGACTATGAACATATCTATACACCACGCTATTCCACGTCTGAATTCTGATACTACACGGCCCTTCTTATAAGCTATCTCATCCAGCTTGTCCCTGTCTGGCATCATAAACACAAATAACGGTGTTATGATATATCCAAGGACTCCTCCTGATGTGTTACATATAAGGTCGTCCACATCAAAAAATCTATACGGATATTTGTATATTCCATATAAACCTGATAACTGTGTAAGCTCAAAGAACAGGCTGTAAAGGAACGAAAATATGAGCACCTGCCACCATGGTCTTTTGAAATAATATCTTAAATAAACTCCGAATGGCACAAGCAGCAATATATTAAATACTATCTGCCAGAACTCTGAATTTTTCAACAAATTAATATATGTTGATGGCTCTGAAAAAACTATTCCTGATGTAGCAATAGTTCTTCTTACAGCATCAAATGGCACAAGCAGCATACTTGCAGTATTAGGTGTTACCGACTCCCTTGGTGGAAGAGGCAGAACCGTCATAAAAAAAGATGTAAGCATATAGAATATAAATGTATACACTATCCCTGTTCTTAGAACAAGAAGTGAACCATATTTATGATATTCATATAATATATATGGTATCGTAAATATAATTGCAAGTATTGGGAATATATAGCATGCTGATATTATTGGTTTTAAGTATACTTCCATAGTTTCTCCTCATCTGTTATACATATTTAATATTGTCAGGGTTAAATGTCTTAAAAGATTACATAGCCTTATTATTTTGTAAGTATAGCATAATTTTATGATAAGTCTATGAATTTTATATTTAAGTTCTCATTAATAATCTCTATGATTAACGTAAATATCATCTAAAGGACTAGTAAAATTATCAACATTACATAAATAATAAGAAAATTCTGTAATTCTGTTGTTGACACACCCGCATTTCAATGCGAAAATAACGTGTAGTCATGTAGAAATATATTTTTGCTTTTTAGTATTTTAATGTTATATTTTTCAGGCATGAATGTTTTTTCTATAATAAAATGTGACTATAGCGGAATATACATAAGAATAGAATAATCCGCATCTGAATGGAGGAATAATGTTAGAGATTTTAAAAGCGGTGCTTTTCGGTATCGTAGAAGGTATTACAGAGTGGCTCCCTATAAGCAGTACAGGACATATGATTCTGCTTAATGAAATTATGCCACTTAAAGTATCTGAAGCATTTTACAGTATGTTTGAAGTAGTTATCCAGCTTGGTGCTATCCTTGCTGTAGTTATTCTTTTCTGGCATCAATTATGGCCTTTTGGAAAGAAAAACAACAAAGAACCACTTGCTGAAAGTGGTGCCGGTGCTTATGTAAAATGGGATATATTCAAGTTATGGTTTCACATTCTTGTATCATGTGTTCCAGCCGCTATAGTTGGTATACTTTTTGATGAACAGCTTGAAGCCTTATTCTACAACTACACAACTGTTGCTATTATGCTTATAATCTTTGGTGTTGCATTTATCATCGTTGAAACTATGCACCACGGAAAGAAGCCTAAAGTACGTAACCTTACAGGAATTACTTATAAGCTTGCTTTCTATATCGGACTTTTCCAGCTTATAGCTGCTATATTCCCAGGAACTTCACGTTCTGGTGCAACTATAGTTGGTGCTCTTATCCTCGGTATTTCAAGAACAGTAGCTGCTGAATACACTTTCTTCCTTGCTGTTCCTGTTATGTTTGGCGCAAGCCTTCTTAAAGGCGTAAAGTTCCTTATGCATAACTCTATGACATCTATGGAATGTACTATTCTTATCGTTGGTATGGTTGTAGCATTTGTTGTATCTTTAGTAGTTATCAAGTTCCTTATGGGATACATCAAAAAGCACGACTTCAAGGTATTTGGATGGTACAGAATTGTACTGGGTATAATCGTGCTTATATGTGGCTTTGCGGGAGTTATCGGAGCGTAAGACTTAATAGTTCTACATTCAGGTAAATGTAATATCTGCCTGCTGTGTTTATTAAGATACAGATTTTTACTTTTTGACCCAGACATTTAATATTACATTAAAATGTATAATATAAAAGCGGTATTTCTAAGACCATAAAAGTCATGAAATACCGCTTATTTCTTAATATGCTGTTTTATTACTTTAACTTGCCATACTCTTCATCTGTAACAGGCTCACACCATTCGTTCGATGTTTCCTCACCCGGTACCTCAACAGCCAGATGTGAAAACCAACTATCTGGTGCTGCACCATGCCAGTGCTTAACTTCTGCTGGAATATTAATGCAGTCGCCCGGCTTTAATTCTATAGCTTCCTTTCCTTCCTCCTGATAGTAACCACGTCCGGCTACACATACGAGAATTTGTCCTCCACCGCTCTTTGCGTGGTGAATATGCCAGTTATTTCTACATGCTGGTTCAAATGTTACATTGAATATACCTACCTGACTTGTAGAAACTGGTGCAATAAAACTCTTTCCGCTAAAGTACTGTGCAAAACCATCGTTAGGTGCTCCGATAGGAAATACCATCTGCTTTGCATGTGCTCTCATTTCTTCATCATCATATGGAAGGTCACCCTCTGCCACTTCCCATACTTCCTTTGCAAGATTAAATACTGCCCACGCCTTTGGCCAGCCTGCATAGAAAGCTGTGTGTGTTATAACTGCTGCTATTTCCTTCTGTGTTACGCCGTGTGCCTTAGCATTCTGAAGATGAAACTTGAGTGAAGAATCTGTAATACCCATAGACATAAGTGCTACTACTGTTATGATACTTCTTGTCTTTACATCAATATTCTGATTATTCCAGTTTTCTCCGAAAAGCACATCATCATTAAAATGTGCGAATTCTGGAGCAAATTCATTAAGTGCTGTTCTTCCTGCTGTCTGTACTATTTTTTTCATTATATTGCACCCGCCGAATAACCATTAGCAGTATCAAAAAAATCAATTCCAAGTCCAAGTGCATGTTTTACCATATCCTCTGTATCACTTTCATCAAGTGTCCAGTCATGCATAGTGCCTGCCTTACCAAAGCTCATACATCCAACGCATACCTTTGATACCTCAATATCGGTGTTACCAAGCTTTGTATACTCCATATTTGTTATCCATCTTTTCTGCTTTCTATTTTTTCAAACTATTAAATTTTCACGCTATTAAAAAAGATGCCCTTTATGGACATCTTTAATATAATATTATTCAGTTGCTATGTCTAATACCTATTCTGTCAATCACATTATGCCCAAAAAGCATTATAGTTTTACTTATTTTCCATAGAGTCTATGAGTTCTATTGCTTCTTTAATCATGCAGTCACAATGTGTTTTCTTATCTCCGCCCTTAGCTGCATTGACACGTAGAAGGTCTACACAATTAATATTTCCCTCATGATTATTAGCTATTGTCTTACGGAATTGATTAATCTTAGCAGGGTCATCTATACCTTTAGCTCCAAGTACCATCAATGCACTTGTAATAGCTCCGCATACACTTCCATTTTTCATACCACCGCCGAAGTTACTTCCTATTGCACCCGCCATATCTTCTGACAGCCCCAGCTCGTCTGCATATGCACACATAATTGTCTGGGCACAATTATGCACCATAGGCTGCTCATTTCTAAGTTCCATTGCTTTTTTTACATGTTTATTCATAATTGTATTATCTCCGTTTCTCTTATAAAATATACTCAGGTTGTCTGAAATGTAAATGACTGCTCCGTATGACTGTTCGTTCGTCAATGGCGCAGGAAAAATAAATGTCCGCTTCGCAGCCGCTTACTTTGCTTTTTGCTAATTATATCATATTTATCTATTATCTGCATATAAATGTATATTCTTTTTAAATATTTTATAAATTTTTATTGACACTATCAAGAAAATGCTTTATATTATGGATATATTATTTATACAGATTGCAATTTATATTCCTAATATACTATTCTATAATTAATTTACGAAAGGCGATATATGAGTGTACAACTTAAGAATAAACATACTATACTATGACCTACGATGCTCTTAGTTACATTAAAGAATACAATAACATTAAAAATAAACACAATATTAATAAGGAACATTTTAATTTCCCTGAAGGTTTTCTGTCCGGAATTAATAAAGATGATAAGTTTCATCCTGTCATTACCATTGTTCTTTATTATGGTGAAACGCCGTGGGATGGTCCGATGTGCCTGTCTGATATGATGGTTCATATGCCTGAACATATCCGTCCATTTTTCTCTGATTATAAGTTAAATCTCGTCCAGATACTTGATTCCGACAGACTCCCCTTTTATAATAAAGATGTTAAGAACCTTTTTCATATTATCAGATACATTTATAAAAAGGATTTATCATATATGAAAAGTACCAGTCGTATACTATTGACTATGAAGTTATTGAACTAATCAGTGTTATCACTGATAATCCTAAGTTACTAAATCTATATAGTAGTCAGAACGAACATTTGACTAAGAGGAATTACTATGAAACTAAAAGCACTAAAAACTGCATTTCCATATACAATACCAATACTTACGGGATTTTGTTTTCTTGGATTTGCATATGGAATATATATGAATACATTGGGATTTTCATTTATATATCCTTTATTTATGAGTATGCTTATATTCGGCGGTTCTCTTGAATTCGTCACAGCAACTATGCTTCTTTCACCCTTTGCACCTGTACAGGTATTTATTATGGCATTTCTTATACAGGCAAGACACCTGTTTTACGGCATATCCATGCTTGATAAGTTCAAAGGAATGGGCTGGAAAAAATTCTATCTTATATTTGGAATGTGTGACGAAACATTTTCTGTTAACTACACTGCCAATATTCCAGAAAATGTTGACAAAGGCTGGTTTATGTTTTTCGTCACGCTGCTTAATCAGATATACTGGGTATTAAGCGCTACTATAGGCTGTATTATCGGTTCGCTGCTACAGTTTGATACAGCAGGAATAAGCTTTGTTATGACAGCTATGTTTGTTGTAATCTTCATTGAACAATGGCTTAAGGAAGAATGCCATATATCATCACTCATCGGATTATTCACATCCATAGTATGCCTGATAATATTTGGCGCTGACTCTTTTATAATTCCGACTATGGCTGTTATCATTATACTTCTCACTGTTTCAAGAAATAAGCTTGAACAGAGTGACAATAATATCAACATTGACAAGACATGCAAAACAGCGGCTTCTGTTTATGACAATGACTAATTATTCAATAATAACGAGGTTAAATGCTATATGACTATATCACAACAAATAAGAGTGTGTGAAACTTTTTCTGTAAATTAAATAAAACCTATATTGGTCTTCTATGA
>OBXH01000875.1_pt1 | contig 20082 bp, 18 predicted proteins | sample 1538101 | NCBI WGS metagenome assembly OBXH01 (sample SAMEA2580141, study PRJEB22360) | human gut metagenome | biome: human gut; feature: human-associated habitat; material: faeces | place: Denmark | collected 2008/2010 | reverse complement strand
CTCTTGCCGATATACATCGGAAGTGGCAGTTTCCTCTGTATATCGACAGTTTCTTGTTGTTTTACTCTTTATTGACTTTCATCAAATACAATCTTCTCACCCATCACCCATTTTGTGTGTTTTGCCTAATCTTCTTTTAATTTTTCTAAAAATTCCTCCCATTCATCATCTGCAAAAAGATGATAATAATAGTCTGCTTCTTTCAAAATGTAGGACTTTCCATAATGTATCGCTGGCATAATATGCTCTTCAAATGCTTTATCAAAATATGGCCTGAGTTCATCGGGTGTATATAGTTCATAGTCTATCAACCCAGTCAACGTTTTGTCCTCTTTAGTCAAAACACCTATTCTCTTATATACATCGGAGTCATATATTGTCGGATACTTTTTCACATTTGAAAAATCTCCGAAGAAAAAATCATACTCTACATAAAATGCCTCTGACATTGATTTTTGTAAATACATTCCACACAAAAGACCTTTTCCCTGTAAATACCACATATTTCTTCGCTTTTTAAAACCTCTTTTTGTGAACTCCTGCAGAATTCTTTAAATTCTTGTTTTGTCATAATCTTTTCCTCCATTAATAAAATTCTAATCGTACATTACTTCTTTTGCCAATTTTTTTCTTATATTTTTTAAGTTGTTTAACACCCGCTTTGGCAGATCGTGGGTTATACGGCTTTAACTCATAAATCGTTTTAGTTTTAGGATTGTAATAGTCGATGGCCCAGCTTTATATCCATTATGTATCTTTCTCCCCGCACTTCTTGTGGACTTAGTGAAGCCATTGGTATGTTCTAATGATTTAATAATATCTCTTGCATCTTTGGTAAAGTCTACTGCTTCTGCAATTTCTAGCGTATTTCCCATCTTATCGGTAAATCGCAGTGCTCTCACAGCTTCTCCTACACCTGTAACAATCGGAATCAAATCAATTGCATCACCAACTACACCTGCCCATGCACTTGGATCATATGGGTTAGCTGCAACTTCCGCAATACTAAACCCTAAGGAAACTACATCAAATACAGTCTCCCAAACCGCACCTGTTCCATCTTTTCTGCCAATCGGATTATTATCACAATAACTGTATAAGTTTTTATCCGTCAATGCTGTTGGCGTTGTCTTTAAAACCTCTACATCATCCGCACTGACAAATCTCCCCGTCTCCGGATCGTAATACCGACTATTCAGATAGTACATTCCCAGTTCTTCGTCATAGTAGTATCCCTTGAAACGGAATGGATTCCTTCTGCCCAGTCCATTCGAACTGTAATCCGTCAGATTCAGCAGTTTTCCCCAGGAATTATACTCATATTTTACAAGTTCCGTTCCGTGACTGTCAAGAATTCCCAGAATATCCCCAAAAAGATTTTTGCGGTAGAAATACATCTCATTCTGATACTTCATGGCAAACACATTACCCTTGTCATCATAGAAGAAATCAATCCTGCTGCCGTCACTGGACGTCTGCATCAGAATGGCCGAACCATCCAGATAGAAGTCTGTCGTAACGCCATTGACTGTCTTTCGGATTCTCTTTCCGCTGTCATTGTACATACAGTACATATCCAGCCCGGCGCCTGTGATGTGCCTCAGCTGATGTCCTTTTTCCCATTCCATCTGCATCCCCAGATACTGGAGCGGATTTCCCATGGCATCGTAGGTAATTGCCTGGCCATTGTAGAAACGAAGCTGATCTCTCCAGCCTCCGGTCTGATACTCAAATGTATCGGACTTCCGCGGAGCTTCTGTGATCACCGGATTTTCCGTATAACTGTACTCATCTCTTCTGACCATATTTCCACCCACATCGTAGGTGTAACAGATTGTCTTATTCTGCTTCTGATTGTCTTCTCGTACCAGCTGGTTCAGTGCATCATAGTAGTAGCGGATTTTTCTTTCGCTGCCATCGGCGCTTCGCTCCACCATGGTTTCCACATTTCCACAGGCATCATAGGCGTAGGATTCTGCACGGTTTCCTTCCCGGACAGATGCAACCAGGTTTGTAGTCACTCCTGCCTCTTTGCCTGAGACGTATGTATACTCCTGAGTCGATGTATCCGTATCAGAGAAGTGATTGTGGGTACGGATCACACGCCCAAGGGCATCATACTCATAGGCAATCTTCTGGGCGCCATTGATCTTGATTCCATATCCAAGCCCCGGTTTCTGCTGTTTTTCCACATCCCCGTAAAGGAATTCCACCTCATGTCCGACTCGATCTTTCTGATACGTATATCCTTTGACACGATTTTTCTCATCATACACTTTGCGAAGTTTCATCCCGTCAGAACGGTCTGTTCCTACCATTCTTCCGATCAGGTCATACTGGTATGTGCTGGTCACTCCACTGCAAAGATCTTTGTGCCTTGCAATTTTTCCACAGCTGTCATATGTATTTTCAAACAGTTTTTCTTCTCTGCCGTCTGCGGTGATCAGATACTGTGCCGCAAGCTGTTCTTCCGAATTGTATTCATTCCGAACGGCTTCTCCTGTCGCATAGGTGATCCTGTCATCAAGACCGTTCCGGCTTCGAAGCGTGGTACGCTCCAACTCCCTTCCTCCGACCGATACGGATTCCAGATTTCCAAACGGATCATACGCATAATCATACGTAAATCCATTGTGACCGATGGACGTCACTTTTTCGTTTTCATAGGTGTAAGAAACTTTCACTTCTTTTCCATCCACCATTCTCGCAACTTCTGTCATCTTATCCGTGTTGGCATCGTATGCATAGGAAGTGGCATTTCCTTTTGCATCTGTCAGCTTTGTCAGAAGTCGGTTCTTGTCATCATATTCATAATGCACGGTATTTCCTCTGGAATCTGTGATCGTCTTCGGCTGCTTATAATCCGATGTATATGTCATGGACGATTCCATGAGTTCGCTGCACTCTTCCAGGATCCACCATTTGTTTACCTGACTGTTGGACTGATGGGCTGTAAAAATAATGTCTGCTCCTTTTGCATACGAATAGTCCATCACATCCAGAGACAGATTTTCATCTTTACAGATGATCGCATATCCATTTCCCGGTGACACCTCTTCGAATCGGAACAGCTGATTTGCAGCTCCAGGCATAGCCGTCTCTAAAGAAAGAATAGAAAAGCCTCTGTCGTTGGTTCCTGATTTTGCCAACACTTTTCCCGGTGCGTGAACCGGCTCTAACTGATAATACATGCCGTCATATGGCAGCAAACAATACTGCTGGTTCATCCCGCCATTGTAGTTGAACTGCACTGCCTGTGTTCCCACTGCGGTCGAAGCATTCTTCACATCAATATACTGTCCCGAATGACGTACCCGGATATGATAAATCCCTCCTGATCTTGGAGCTGCTGAGACAGTTCCTTCGTCTGCCGGTTCAAAATACCAGTCCTGATGTTCGTTTCCTTCTTTTCGTGTATAACTCTGCACCGGCTGTCCGCTTGTGGTACTCTTTGGTCCATTTGTCAATGCTTTCTTATCTTTCGTTGCCTTGCTGGTAATCTGGAAACTTCCATCTGCGTTTGGATACAGTTTCCATTTCTGGGCATCCGTATTGTTATTTCCATAAATCTGAATTTTTTCTCCCTCTGCCTCAGATTTGTTATTAAGATCCAGGCGGTATCCAGAGCCACAAAGAGGCTCAAACTGCATATATCCGTCTTTTCCATCGATCAGCTTCCATTTCTGCGCAGCACTTCCATTAAATGTATAAAGCTGAGCTGTTACTGCATTATTTGCTTCCCCGCCTTTCACATCCAGATAATTTCCAGAAACTTTTTCCCGGATATAATACACTCTGCCCGGTATGACTGCCCCAAGATGCTTTCCACCATCTGCCGTCATCCGGATCGGCTGTCCTTTGTCATTGTATGTGAATCGATAACGGACTCCTTCGGAATTGGCAGCCTGAGTCAGATGATTTTTCGTATCGTACCGATATTCAAAACCCGTTCCATCAATACTTCCCATCTTGGTCAGACTTCCTTTTTTGTCGTATGAAAAACTCTCTTTTTCCGCTGCACTCACTGCATGGATCAGATTCCCGTCATCATCATACTGATAGCTTTCCCCATCATCTCTGACAAGCTGAACTCCTTTAAACAAGACCTGATTCACCTGATTGTGATACGTCAGATAAATATGAATCGCTTTGTAGCTTTTCTTTGCCCCTTCATTCTGATCATCTGTGCTGAAGGTGTTGCTGACAAACTGCCATCCCTTAATATTGGGATTACACTGTAATTGATGCCATTTAACTGTACCATCCGTATAAATGACTGCTGCATCCACTGAAAATTGCTTATCCGGAATTCCAAATCCATTTACCCAGCAGCTAAGATTAAAGATATCACCTTCCTGTCCTGAAATATTTACAGCCTGAGACAGATGAAGCTGCTGCTCCATTTGTCCGTTCAGTACTGCACATCTTCCCTTATCTGCAGTGATCATACTCTTATTCCCGGTTGCAGCTGCATGAAATCCCCAATTATCAGGCACATCATTTGTGCACCGTTCAAATCCCGGATTGTCGATCAGATTCAGTTCATTTGCCACATTTCCTGTTTCCAGCTGAACACCACTTACCAAAAGTGTTCCTCTTGCTCTTGTCATTCCCACAAACACGGAAATGGTTTCTTCTGCCGGAAGCTGGAATGTGAGAACCAGTCTCTCCCATCCGTCATCCACGTTTTTATCTGTCACATAGTCAATACAGCGTTCCCCCATGATTCTGGTCCGGTCTGCCCGGATTACGGATACAACCGCTCCCTGTTCCTGGTTTTCCGGGTTCAGCGATTCTGTTTTTACATAAGCAGACAATGTATACGTTCCGGCTGACAGATGCACATCCTGACAGATTCCTTCTTCTGATGTCAGCTCTGTTTTTGTCAGTTTCGCACTTTTTGTCCCAATATATCCATCTGCATGTGTGATCGCTCCCCGTTTTCCATCTGACATACGACAGGTGTACCATCCGCCATCTCCATGAGACGGATCAAATGTTGGATTTCTCAGCAGACCATACACTGTTTTCTGAACAGAACCATCTTTACTCAGCTTATGATTTTTCATGCCGGATGTATAGTAAGAATAATTGTTTGCAAATCCATCTGCATCCAGCACATCTGTCGGACGTCCCATATTGTCAAAATGCCACGTTGTTTTCTTATTATCTCCCGGACGTTCCATCTGACCATCCAATCCAGGTTCTTCAAAAATCGTAGTATTTCCGTTTTCATAGGAAATCTTTAATTCCTGACCCGGTGCATTTTTCTGTCCCGTTTCGGATACTTTGCTGACACGGGGTACCCGAAAATCATTTGTGTACTCGTAATTTACACGATAGCCATCCGGATTGGTCACACTGAGCAGTTTATGAGAACCATCATAAGTAAACTGACTCTTACTTCCATCCGGATAAGTAATGGATGTCAGATTCCCCTGCGCATCATATCCATATCGGATCTCTCGCCCTTTGGTATCCTGAATAGCCGTTAATCTGGAGTATGTGGCATCTGTAGAATAAACTGCATTTAACGTTCCCCCTGCCGCATCCGTAACATATGCCAAGAAGTTTCCTGCTGAATTCGGACCATACTGGTGTTTCACGGAATTTCCGTCCAGATCTTCGATGAATCGTAAAAATCCGTCCTGTCCGAATATATACTTCACTTTGTCTTTTGTTTCCATCGTGCGATAACGGTCATGTTCAGAACTTGACGTCACTGTGATCGTCAGTCCCAGCCCATCCTCATCTTTCAGCTTATTACCGTCATTGGTATCTTTATAGAAATAATGTTTTGTTCCGTCTTCATCGATATACACATACGGATAATCTTTGATTCCGCTCTCTTTCAATTCCTGTTGGCTGCTGAGTCTCCATCCGTATCCCATACGGGAAGAGGTATCTGCTTCACTGGAATTGTATACGTGACGGATTTCTGTTGTCATCGGACCTCCCTCTGTTGCCACATCCAAATGACTCCAGACAACATTTCCTGTAAAGTCATTGGTGTAACCGACTCCGGAACGTCCTGCAGACTGCTCATGGTAACTCTGATAATCTTCCAGACCATTCACATTCCTGTAATAAAACACACCGCTTGGAAACTGTTCAGAAGAGATACTTGGTGAGTCAGATGCATAGAATCTCGCATAAGCACGGTTTGCCAGATTTTCATCATCTTCATATTTTGATTTCACCATAATTCCATAGTTTTTTCCTGTGTTATACCACTGACGCACCAATCTGGTCACATTGAATCCTATCGGTGTGATCGAAACTGTATTTCCATTGATTACCTGTTTTACTTTTTTATAATCCAGTATTGCACCATCTACTGCCGGCTGATTTCCCCAACGGACGCTTTTTTCATCCCAGCTGTTTTTTACTTCATAAGCAAGAAGCGGCAGCTCCGGATTGCTGTAGGATGAATATTCAAACTGCCAGATATACATGGTCGCTCCGTAAATGATCGAACCTTTTCCAATATCCGGAAGGTCTCGAAACCGAAGCAGCGCTCTCATTTTTCCAAGTTCATCACTTCGCCCTACCACGAAAGATCCATATGCATATACGTTCCCCGGATTCTCCGGTACATTTCCTCCTGTGAAAACATACGTATCTTCAATATTTCCTTTTGTTTTACTCGTCTCTGTCATTGGATCGATCACGATTGGATAAACACGTTCTGTGTCCTGCATCCATTCACGATCTGGCACAACTTTGATAACACTGCTCTCTGTGCCGATTTCTACTTGAAATTCCACCTGAAGAGACTGATTTCCTGCGGCATCATACATATACGGTTTCACCAGTCTGAAAATCCTTCCTGACTCCTGACTTTCCGAATCATACAGCCCAAGTCCTCCATCTTCTTCGCTTCGCAGCTCCATTCCAGGATGCGTCAGCTGAAAGCTCAATTCCTGTTCTGCCGCCTCTTTTCTGTTCAGTCGAATATTCTCTTTTAGCTGCTCTCCCTGGATTGAGTAATGCAGATCAATTCCCGGAAGAATTTCCTCATACACACCTTCTCCGTTTAAATGCGGAACACACATCATGTAGAAATTTCACTTTCACAATTCACGTTTCGTGTACTTTTTGTGTGTAAAAAAGGTGACAATCCCCATAAGATTTTCTTTCCGTCTTTCTCGATCGTTACCAGTTCCTTTGTATCTGACTCTTTTGCAAAACTTACACGAACTGCGGACGCAAGATTTCGATAAACTTCTCTCCCGTTTTCCTGTACAGCTTCCAGACGGTTATCAATTTCTTTCCACTGTCCGTCTTCTTCATAATGGACCGGAGCCGGATATACAGCTGCTGCCATTCCCTTCTGTGTCATCTGAAAATGTTTGACACAACGCTCTCTCTTTTCCGGTACTTCCCGTAAAATTCTATCTCTCATATTTACCTCCTGCCGAAATTCTCTGTATTCGGTCTTTCTATTTCTTTTTACACGTTTTGTGCACGTTTCGTGTAGCTATACAATACACGATTCGTGTTCTTTTGTCAAGCACATTTTGTGGATTTTTTATTTACTTTTTCCCACGTTTTGTGTATAATCATATTGTATTCATAAAAAGTTTTGATTTTTACAAAAACTTCCCAGCGCAGCAAAAAAGCTGCTTAGAAAGGACGTGTATGTTATGGCTGTATTTGCCAATATACTCAAAACACTGCGAACAGATAAACACTTATCCCAGCAGGAGCTTGCCACTCGCCTTGGCATCTCAAAGAGTGCAGTCAGTATGTATGAACAAGGACGGCGTGAACCTGATTTTGATATTCTGAATAAAATTGCAGATATCTTCCAGGTCGATGCAGACTATCTTCTCGGACGTAGTTCACTCTCTCACGAACCCGAACCTGTCACGATTGCCGCACACCTTGATACCTCTGACCTTACGCAGGCTGAGTTGGATGATGTTGAAAAATACATTCAATTTATCCGCTCAAAAAGAAAACAATAAAGGAGCATTCAGAAACGGCTATGCTGAACAAATATGAAGAACTGTTAGAAGAGGCTGCCGCCCAGAACATATCAGTAGATGAGAACTTTCCTTTTCATGGAAACTTAAAGGGATTGTATGTAGATCAAAATATCGCCCTCTCGGACCAGTTGGAGACCTCTGCAGAAAAAGCCTGTATTCTGGCAGAAGAGCTTGGTCATCACTACACTTCTGTCGGAAATATTCTGGATATCTCCGATCCTGCAAATGCAAAGCAGGAACGCCAGGCACGGATGTGGACCTATGAACGGCTGATCGGTCTGCGTGGTTTGATCGATGCCTATCAGCACGGATGCCGGGAATATCACGAAACTGCTGAATTTCTGGATGTAACAGAAGAGCAGCTTCGCGATGCCATTGCCGATTATCGCTCAAAATATGGAGTCTGTACCAAATATCAGAACTACTATATTATGTTTGAACCCTATCTGATGATAGGAAAGAAAAAATGAGGACAACGCCATCGTCGTCCTCATTTTTCTATTCTTTCTACAAAAAATTCCATAGATATTACTATCTATGGAACTTAACAACTCCCCGAGTTGGGTTCGAACCAACGACCCTTCGGTTAACAGCCGAATGCTCTACCACTGAGCTATCGAGGAATACTATAAAATTGTCTCAGCTCTTATCACTGAGTAAATGGAGAATACGAGATTCGAACTCGTGACCTCCTGCTTGCAAGGCAGGCGCTCTCCCAACTGAGCTAATCCCCCGTTCAAGCTGTTCAGTTATCACCGACAGCTATTAAAATATACCATATCGCACAGTACCTGTCAATAGATTTTTTCAATTTTTTGTAAAATATATATTTTATCTTCAAAACCGACTTTTCAAGATCGAAAATCCCTCTTAAAATGACAACAGCTTCGTAATCAATATATTGTTATCATACAAAAATGTCAGAATACTGCTTTTTTCAATCATCTCAAAGCAAGACTGTCCAATCGCATTATTATACAATAATGTTATGATCAAAAACAAGAGCCAGACAATCACCAGTGCCGCCGCTGCTCCGACAACCGCTCCGCCCAGGTGATTGAAAAATCCCAGAATCGGAAGCTCGCCGATCAGATCTACTGCAGCCATCAGCGCCCTGACAAGAATCCACACAAGGATAAATGTAACGAGAAACGCCACAACCTTGAGGATCATCCTCGCAATATACGATGCCACATACTCAGGAAATGACTTAACTCCCAGTTCCTGATAAATTGTGCTGTTATTGTTTTCCAGCAGCCGGTTTTTCAAAAACTCCGGCAACGCTGCATTTTCAATCTCCTGAATCTGCACTTCTTTTGGAATCTCTCCAATGATATTCAAAATATCCTGAATGTTGATCCCCAACTGGTTCCAGTCCAGATTGTTGATATCCGCCAGCTGATCCTGATTCAATTCCCCAAGTGAAGTCCCGCTTAAATCTGCATTTTTCAATGTATCTGCAGAAATCTGAGGCATGAACATCTCCATACATTTTTCTTCAATCATCTCATCCGCAGGTGTCCATTTAATAAGCGCATCACTGACATAAGGCGCCAGAAACATAACCAGCACGATCGACAGAACCGTAGCCAGCAACGAAATTCCGATTTTGAGCAGTCCTCTGACATAGCCTGCCACGATACTGATCAAAAATATCACTCCTACAATAATCAATAACCAATTATCCATATTTTCTCCTAATTTGTCAGGTAAACAAGCCGCAGTTCATCTTCACCGGCGATCAGGTATCTGTGAATTCCGGCAGCCGGAATCACTTCCTGTGCTTCTATTCCCCAGTCTCCCTTAAATCGCTGTATTCCCGTGTCGCTGATGATACATCCTTTTGTTCCGTCGAACATGATGATCTCATCTCCTGCTATCTTTACATGACTATATTCTCCTGTTATTTCCCGGTTTATTATCTGTTTTCCCGTTTTATCATAAAGCTGCACTTCATATCCTGATTTATCTTTATTCGTAAGAATAAACCCGATATACCTGTCCGAGTGAAATTCACTGCGTATCTCCTGATTCAGCTTCACTTCAGTTTTCTTTTTCACGGACTTTGTACCTTCATAGATCACAAATGATTTATCACCAACCGCAACGGATGTGGACGCGTCCATATAAAACACATCCGGAACGACTGTCTGATCAAAATCTTCTGTATAAATCAGGTTGTCCGTTTTTTCCTGACCTTCTTTTCCAAAATTATAAAAAGCAACCATGGACTTCAATGTTCCGTTTTTTGTGGAAAGATACGATACCATCAGGTTCTCCCCATCCGCCGACATGTCCAGTGAGATTGGATATCCGGTACTGTTTAGATTCACCTGATGCTCTACGAGTATATTTCCCACTGCATCATAGGAAATGATCTGCGGCGTAGATTCGTTTTTCAGGATCGCGCTTACAATCCCCTGATTTGAAACAGAAATCTTTTCAATCGGAAGCGTAGTCTCAATCTCCCCCTTTAATCCACTCTTCTGAAAGATCATGATCGTATTACCGCCCACATCTGCTATTGCAAACACATCCTCATTAACGTCCACTATCGGATTCTGAATCTGACAGGGCTGAATCCATTTTTCCTTATTCTTTTTATTCAGAAACACAACGCCATCTCTGCTGTATCGGATCACACCGTCCGAAAATGCGATATACTGGTTGCTGTCTTCTGTATCTTTCTTATGTGAGTCCGCTGTTGCAACGGACGTATACGTCTGATTTTCAATCACAAGATAGGTTCCTGTCACGATCATGGCTGCCACGACGATCCGGATCGTCCACTGTCCCAGCACGCTTCTTCTGTGCCTTTTGACCTGCCTCCGAATGATCTCCATATCTATGGATCCAGAAAATCGAAACCGCGGATTTTTCTTTTGCTTCATATCCGACCCCTTATCATTTTGTTTTATTTTCCGATTATAGCATTATTTTATGGTAATAGCAATTTCTGACCTACATAAATCAAATTTCCATCCGTAATTCCGTTCATCCGACAGATAGAATCTACATGCGAAACATCTCCGTAGGCCTTTTTGCTGATGATCGCCAGTGTATCTCCCTGCTCCACTACGTACACTCCCTCTGAGGAATCACCTTCTCCTTCTGTACTCTCCTGTTCCTGGACAATATCATCTGCTTTTTCTTCTTCCTGTTTTATTTCCGGATCTGATGCATCCTTTTCTGATGGTGGTGTTTCTTCCTGTTTTTTTACGTCTCCCTCATTGGATGCTTCTGTCACTTCACCGCTCACCGGCTGCACCTCCTCTGTATTATTTTCCTGTAAGACCGCTGACGACGCCTGACTCATCACTTTCTGGACAGCTTTCATTTTCCCGAAATTATTGAGTGTGGTAACTCCCATAATAACTGCCACCAGTATAAGTATGGAACTTGCTACATACATCAGACGGTTGTTTTTTTTCTGATGCGTCCGGCTTCCTCGACTGCGGACCATGTTCCGAAAGTCCTGAGCAGCTCGATCCTCAACAGTTTCCGAGGGAGACACCCCATTCTTTCTTCGAGCAGCAATCATATAGTTCTGCATACATGGATTTTTCTCATAATATGTATAACGACCGCCGATCTCCATCAGATCATTCAGTTTATGCACAAAATAAGATTCTTCCTTCTCTGCGGAATCCTTCATAACAAAAACAGTATTCTGTTTCGGGAACGATTTTTTATGAAGTTTCACTATGTTGCTCTTTGCATCCAGTTCTACTCCGGGCTGTGCGACAAACCAGCCCAACATTTCTCCGTCTTCAAAATACTGTTTACAGTCCTCATATGCATTTTTCCATGTTTCATCATCGATCACGTATTCATTGCCGACCAGCTTCAAGTCGTGCATCTGAATCGCACCATATATGTATACATATTCCTCATCCTCGCTCTTTTGCATATCTCCTACGAGAAATGCACCGATCGGTCCGTCCTTCGCCTTGTCACAAAGCTGTAGGAAAAAAGTATCTACATAGTCCTCCACATAAATTTTCGGGCTGTCACTCACGTTTCCAATCTGACGAACATTTTTTGGGATCTGTCTTTCCATGCTGTATATCCTCCTTGATTCAATTGATTTTTTGCCGGAAGCCTGTCCGCTCCCCCGGGTTCTTTTAGAGAATAGCACACGAAAAAGGCCGATTTTATCAGTTAATGTCACATAAGTTCGACAAAATTTTTGCCCAAAATTTTTCTATTTTCTTTTCATACTTTCAAATGCTCCGCAATATTTGTCTGTCAGTGTGATGATCCATCCCTCTTTTGTGTGAGGAATGCTAAAAAATGTGACTGGCCACATATGCGCCCGGATCACATCTTTCTCTATATCATTCAGAGAAAATAAACGACATGCATGGTTTAAGGCTGTCTTCGGATGTGTCAGCCCGTGGAAACGCTGCCCCGTCTCTTTTGCATGGGTATGCCAGTCATACAGAAACAGATCATGAAGCATCCCGCCTCTTGCCGCTGATTTTGCATCCAGATGAAAAAAGCGGCACCACACATAATTGTAGTAAGATACATGAAGGCAATGCTGATAACAATTCGTATTTCCATGATGCGGATATAATTTCATACGAAGCACAACCGGATGCTTCGCAATATCCTGAATACATTCATAAAATTCTTCATCCCATTTCTGTTTCCTCAACAGGAACTCTTCTTTATGCTTCCTTATATAGATTTCTTCCAAACGTCGAATCATTCGATACCATAATTCCAAGTCTTTCCACCTCCGGATTCTCACTGTACAGACAGCTTCTTTCCCTATTATAGCACGCACTTGACCTGCGAAAAATATTTTCGGATATTTTTCTGTTTTTTGTAGACTACACAAAATTTGTATGGTATAAATATACAATAAGCACCCATTTACAGAGTATCTGTCTGTAACTATCAACCAATTAAAGAGAGGGGGATTTCCTATGGCTTTTTGTAAAAACTGTGGCAATCAGATCGAGGACAATGCCGCAACCTGTCCAAACTGCGGAGCTTCTCAAAACACAACTCCACAGGTAACTGACAACGGCGGCTTTCTCTGGGGATTGTTAGGCTGCTGTATCCCGATTGTAGGTCTTGTCTTATTCCTTGTGTGGAAAGACACCAAACCAAAGACATCCAAGGCTGCCGGTATCGGCGCATTGGTCGGTGTAATCCTGATGATCCTGTATTATATACTGATCGCAGTGGTTGGTGTAGGCTTTGCCGCTATGGGATTCTAAGGCTCGATGAGAGTTTGGATTTATAAGTGGCTTCCTATTATATTTGGCTGTCATTGCAGGAGTGACCGTTCCTTTTACTGGAAGGGGACACAGTTTCCCATTTGTGCCAGGTGCACCGGAGAACTGGTCGGCATTCTATTATGCCCGGTCACGTTCCCATTGGTTTCCTGGTCTCCTTGGATTTTCGCAGTTTTGATGCTGCCTATGATCCTGGATGGAGTCATTCAAATGCTGACATCCTACGAAAGCAACAATCGCCGGAGATTTTTAACCGGCCTGTTGTTTGGATATGCACTGATGAGACTGTTTCTGGTCTCCACTATATGGACATTCCACTTTGGCTACCATTTAGTTCCAAAGTAAAAATACCCTGGCACAGGATGCTCATTCCTGCGGCCAGGGTATTTTTCTGTTTCTTTTATACGAATGCTTTGATCTTCTGATAGATACTTTCTGTATCCAGTCCGTATTTTGCAATCAGCTCCAAAGCCGGTCCGGACTCACCATACGTATCATTGATTCCGATCTTCATCACCTGTGTCGGTGCTTTTTCTGAAAGGACATCACATACTGCACTTCCAAGTCCTCCGATTACGGAGTGCTCTTCCACTGTCACAACTTTTCCTGTTGCTTGAGTGCTCCTCAACTGTAACCACTTTTCCGGTTGCCTTTGCTGCTTCCACGATCAGTTCTTCATCCAGAGGTTTGATTGTATGGATGTTGATCACTTTCGCATCGATTCCGTCTGCTGCAAGCTTCTCTGCTGCTTCCAGGCAGTTGGAAACCGGAAGTCCTGTTGCCACGATAGTCAGATCTTTTCCTTCGCGCAACACAACACCTTTTCCGAGTTCAAACTTGTAATCTTCTCTGTCATTGATCACCGGAACCGCCAGACGTCCAAAACGCATATAAACAGGTCCTACATGCTCGTAAGCCGCTTTTACTGCTGCTCTTGCTTCTACATCATCAGAAGGGTTGATCACAACCATTCCCGGAATTGTTCGCATCAGAGCGATATCTTCGTTACACTGGTGTGTCGCACCGTCTTCTCCTACAGAGATTCCTGCATGTGTCGCACCGATCTTCACGTTCAGTTTCGGGTATCCGATGGAGTTTCTGATCTGCTCAAATGCACGGCCTGCCGCAAACATTGCGAAAGAGCTTGCAAATGGTACCTTTCCGGCTGCTGCAAGACCTGCTGCCACACCCATCATATTACTCTCTGCGATACCACAGTCGATAAATCTCTCCGGATGTGCTTTTTTAAACACACCGGTCTTTGTAGCTGCCGCAAGGTCTGCATCCAGTACAACTACATTCTCATGTGCAGTTCCGAGTTCGGCTAAAGCATTTCCGTAACTGTCTCTTGTTGCTATTTTCTTTACATCTGACATAATGCTTCACCTACTTTCTCCAAATCTGCCATTGCTACTGCGTATTCTTCATCATTCGGCGCTTTTCCGTGCCATCCTGCCTGATTTTCCATGAATGAAACATCTTTTCCTTTGATCGTCTTGGCAATGATCGCTGTCGGGCACCCTTTCACTGTCTTTGCCTCTTTGAATGCTGCATCGATCTGATCAAAATCATTTCCGTCGATGTTGATCACATGGAAATTGAATGCTTCAAATTTCTTATCAATCGGATATGGGGAGTTGACTTCATCAATCGCACCGTCAATCTGCAGATTGTTGTTATCTACGATCACAACCAGATTATCCAGTTTTTTGTGCGCTGCCAGCATCGCTGCTTCCCATACCTGTCCTTCCTGAATCTCTCCGTCTCCAAGAAGTGTATAAACTCTGTAATCTGCGTTGTCCAGTTTTCCTGCAATCGCCATACCAACTGCCGCAGAAATTCCCTGTCCCAGAGATCCGGAAGACATATCCACACCTGGAATGTGCTTCATATCCGGATGTCCCTGCAGATAAGATCCTGTATGACGCAGTGTCTTTAAATCTTCAACCGGGAAATATCCTCTCTGCGCCAGTACAGAATACAGTCCCGGAGCTGTGTGTCCTTTAGACAGGACAAATCTGTCACGGTCTGCTTTTTTCGGCTCTTTTGGATCAATATTCATCTCTTCAAAATAGAGATACGTAAAAATGTCAGCTGCTGATAAAGATCCGCCCGGATGTCCCGCTTTTGCGCTGTGTACCGCTGTGACAATCCCTTTGCGGACTTCATTTGCAGTTTTCATCAATTCTAATTTGTTCATGATTGCCTCCTGCTTTTATTCTCCGAAAACAGCTTTATAATCAGCCTGGAATTTCTCAATTCCGGCGTCTGTCAACGGATGATGTGTCATCTGTTCGATTACCTTGTAAGGCACTGTTGCAATATCAGCCCCTGCAAGTGCACAGTCTGTAATGTGGATCGGATTTCTTACGCTTGCGGCAATGATCTCTGTATCAATTCCTGCAACTTCAAAGATCTGAGCGATCTCTGCAACCAGATCTGTTCCTCTTACCGAGATATCATCCAGTCTTCCCAAAAACGGTGATACATACGTTGCACCCGCTCTTGCTGCCAGAAGTGCCTGATTTGCAGAAAAGATCAAAGTCACATTTGTCTTGATTCCCTCAGATGAAAGGACTTTACAAGCTTTCAGGCCTTCCACTGTCATTGGAATCTTCACTACCATGTTCGGATGAATCTTTGCAATCTCACGTCCTTCTTTGATCATGCCTTCTGCGTCTACTGTTGTCGCTTTGACTTCTCCGCTGATTGGTCCGTCTACAATCGATGCAATCTCTGCGATTACTTCTTCAAATACACGTCCTTCTTTGGCGATCAGGGATGGATTTGTTGTAACTCCACAGATCACACCCATGTCATTTGCTTTTTTAATATCCTCTACATTTGCTGTGTCAATAAAAAATTTCATTGCCTGTCCCTCCTTAAAATCTTCGTCGATTTGTTATAATTCGATTATATAGACTCCCTGGAAACAGGTCAATAGGCCCAAAAATTATTAGTAATTTTGCCGTACTAATAATATCACATTATTAATAAAAAAACTACTGCTAACTTTGGTTTTGCCTTTTACTGTTGATTTTTATTACTAATAATTTACTTTTTTGTACTAATTTTTCTTTTTTTCAGATTTGGATATCCGGTTGTTCCCCGCATCACGATCTGTGGCTCATACTCCACATGATAGATACTCACCGGCTCGATCCCGGCATACGGCTCACTGCGGGCTTTGATCTTTTTCATGATGATATCGCAGGCGTCTCTGCCTTTATAGATCACGAAATGTTCGACTGTTGTCAGCGCAATATGATGCATTCTCGCAAACAATGTGTTGTCGCATCCCATCACGGACATCTCTCCCGGAACTTTGTATTTCTCCTCGTACAGAGCATCCAGAATACCAAAGGCGATCATGTCATTGAGCCCCACGATCGCAGTCAGATCCGTATGCTCTTTCAGCAATTCCTTTGTCAGGTCATATCCGATCCGATATTCCGAATCGATTCCCGGCACATCTTTATCAATCTGCTCATCCGCGGCTTTGATCACCACATGATCTCCAAGTCCTGCTTTCTGAAACTCCTTCAAAAATCCTTCTACCCGCTTGGAACGCTGCTTCTGCCTTACAGTCAGCGGCGGCGCAATATATGCCACATGGGTATGTCCGAGTTCCAGCAGATGCTTTGCCATAATTCTGCCAAGCTTTGAATTATCCAGCTCTACCGCATCCACATTCAGCCGTTCATTCTGATTGTTGATGACAGCAAAGGGAATCTTGTTGGACAACTGCTCCACTGTCTCCATAAAGCAGTTGCTCGGATTACAGGTGTAGATGACCCCCTGCGGATTCAGAGAGGAGAGCATCTTTAAATAACGCTCCTCCAACTCCAGATCTCTCTGGGTATTACACACAAACAGCCCGAACCCCTGCTCCGTTGCTCTTGCTTCGATTCCCTGCAAAAGCATGACATAATACGGATTGGTCAGATTCGGGCAGAAAACCACCAGAAGCTTTTCCCTGCGGCTTTCTTTCTGTGTTCTGCGCTTGGGAAGCACATACCCCAGCTCCCGGGCTGCATCCTCCACTTTTTTTACCACTTCTTTGGAAAAAGAAACATTGTACTTCTTATTTAAAATCATAGAAACCGTCGTCTGGGAAACGCCGGCATATTTCGCCACATCCGAAGATGTCACTTTCTTTTTGTTCATGATTTCTCTTCCCTGTCCTGTTAAAGCTCCGTTCTGCCTTCCAGTGCACGCAGAAGCGTCACTTCATCAATATATTCCAGATCTCCGCCTACAGGAACACCGCTGGCAATCCTGCTCACTTTGATCCCGGTCGGCTTGATCAGCTTGCTGATGTACATTGCGGTAGTCTCCCCCTCCAGGCTTGAGTTGGTCGCCACGATCACTTCATCTACATCCTGCTGCAGCCGTTCCATCAGTTCTTTTAAGCGGATATCCCCCGGTCCGATCCCCAGCATCGGAGAGATCGCTCCATGAAGCACATGATACACTCCGTTATATTTTCCGGTCTTTTCATATGCTGCCAGATCTCTTGGAGTCTCCACTACCATGATGGTCCGCTGATCCCGTTCCGGATTGCTGCAGATCGGGCAAAGTTCCCGGTCCGTCAGAGTACAGCACTGTGCACAGTATCTCACATTATTTCTGGCATCCACGATCGACTTTGCCAGATTCTCCACCTGATCTTTCGGCATATTGATAATATGAAATGCCAGTCTCTGGGCAGACTTCGCTCCGATTCCCGGAAGGCGTGAAAATTCTTCGATCAGCCTGCTGATCTGATTACTGTAATAATCCATTCTTTTTCACCTCTGTCCGGATTAGAACATACCCGGTATTCCTCCGCCGAGTCCTCCTGTCAGTTTGGACATTGCAGAGCTGGATTCTTCATCCACTTTGCGAAGCGCTTCATTTGTTGCTGCCACAATCAGATCCTCCAGCATTTCAATATCATCCGGATCCACAACCTCTTCTGCCAGCTTCACCTTTAGAACTTCTCTTTTACCGGAAACTGTCACTTCCACAGCTTCTCCTCCTGCAGTCGCAGTAAATTCCTTTGCTTCCAGCTCTTTTGCCTGTTCTTCCATCTGACGCTGCATTTTCTGTGCCTGTTTCATCAGATTTGCCATGTTCCCCGGCATTCCTCCGCCAGGAAATCCACCTCTTTTTGCCATAAATCAGTCCTCCACTATAATCTCCATATTGATCTTCTTCTCAATATCTACAAATGTATCCTCAAACCGGCGTCCTTCTTCTACGTGGCGTACTTCTACTTCCACCTTCTTGCCGATCCTGTTTTCAATCAGACTTTCCAGTTCTTTCCGTCTATCTTCTCTGCCAACAAAATCTGCCCCCAGTGCATCTGGCATCACGATCATCAAACGGTTGTCACCCGCAAGGCTTAGACGCGCTTTTTTCAGGTAATTCCGAAGCATCCCCGATGCCTCATCTGCAATCGGTCTGAAATTCTTTACTACCTGCTGCACATCTTCCGGTACTGCGTTTGGAAGTTCCGGTCTCGGCGTTGGCTCCGCCAGTGCCTGACCATCTTCCTTTACATAAACAACTCGTTCCTGAACACCTGATATAGCGCCCTGTTCCAGCTTTTCTTCCAATACACGGATCCGATCCAGGATAGAATCTGAGCTCGTCTCCATAGCAGGTGTACAAAGCTTGATCAGAGCCACTTCCAGAAGCACTCTTTTTTGCGCTGCATATTTCAGCTGACCTGACAATTCCGAAAAAATCCGAATGTAACGGAGCAGCATATCCGATTCCACCATCCCGGCCTCTTCCTGAAGCTGCTGCATATTTTCTGTAGATACATCCAGAACATCCTCTATATTATCAGATGTCTTCACAAGAAGCAAGTTTCGCAGATACCATGTAAAATCCGTGGCAAGCTGCGTCAGCTCCCGCCCCTGCATCACCAGATCATCGACGATATCAAGCACTTTTGGGACATCTCGTCTGATCACACTGCGCAGAAGTCTGCTGAATACATCTGTATCGACCGCTCCCAGCACTTCCAGCACATTGTCATACGTCAGCTTCTGCCCCAGATAAAAGGCAATACACTGATCCAGAAGACTCAATGCGTCACGCATCGAACCATCTGCCGCCTTTGCAACATAGCGCAGCGCTTTTTCTTCTACTTCCACCTGCTCTTCCTGCATCAGGTCACGCATCCGGTCTGTAATCGTCTCAATACTGATCCGCTTGAAATCATAATGCTGACACCGGGATAAAATCGTGATCGGAATCTTGTGAACCTCGGTTGTCGCCAGAATAAAGATCACATACTCCGGCGGTTCCTCCAGTGTCTTTAACAGCGCATTGAACGCCCCTATCGACAGCATATGCACCTCATCAATGATATAGACTTTGTACTTTCCTTCTGTCGGGCGGTATGCCACTTCCTCCCGGATCTCACGGATGTTGTCCACACCATTGTTCGAAGCTGCATCGATCTCGATCACATTCATCGATGTACCCGCTGCAATAGAGCGGCACATCGCGCACTCCCCGCAGGGACTTCCATTCACCGGATGCTCACAGTTGACTGCCTTTGCAAAAATCTTTGCAACCGTTGTCTTACCGGTTCCTCTTGTTCCGCAGAACAGATAGGCGTGTCCGATCCTGTTTGCTTCAATCTGATTTTTTAATGTAGTAATAATATGTTCCTGACCCTTGACATCTTCAAATTCAACGGGACGGAACTTTCGGTAAAGTGCCGTATACGACATGTATTACACCTCTGTTTTCCAAGTCTTTTATTGATCTCCAAAGCTGATGCCGATGGTTCTTGCCTCTTTGATGATTCCATCCTGCGGATCTACCATTTTCAGCTTTCCTGC
>OBXH01000874.1_pt1 | contig 20083 bp, 9 predicted proteins | sample 1538101 | NCBI WGS metagenome assembly OBXH01 (sample SAMEA2580141, study PRJEB22360) | human gut metagenome | biome: human gut; feature: human-associated habitat; material: faeces | place: Denmark | collected 2008/2010 | reverse complement strand
TGGCTCCATTCAGATTTAAATGGGAGTCTGTATCTGCTGATTGGTATACTCTGCAAATTGCTGAAGATCAGGAATTTTCTGTCTTGCATAGTAGTAAAGATGTTGTTGCAAATGAGCTGTTTACAGATAAAATAGCAATACTTGAGTCTGGAAAAACTTATTATTGGAGAGTAGTATCTCATAAGGCAGGACATAAAGATGCAATATCCGAAATCCGTCAGTTTACACCTATGACTTTTTCAGTAAAAAGTCCGTCAATGGGGAGTACTAATGTTGAACTAACCCCGGTTGTCTCGTGGAGTACATTTGGTAAATCTGATATGGAATATACTGTCCTTGTGGCATCTGCTTATACTTTTACGGATAAAGTGATTGTATATTCAGAGAAGGTTGTGGGGAAGAACTCGTTAAAAATTCCTGTAGGAACTCTATTACCTGTTACGACTTATTATGTTAAGATCAAAGCTCTTCAGGATGGCGAAGAGGTGGAAACTGCAGTTGTGACTTTTACGACTGAAATGGTTTATCCAGATATTCCTATAATTGTTTCGCCTGTAAATGAAGGATCTTTATCTGGAGAGTCGATGGTCATAGAATGGAAGGATAATATCTATGCGACTGGTTTTCAGGCACACTTGTCGAAGGAAGCAACTTTCCCGGTTCGGGGAACTACATCAAAGACGACAGGAGCCTTTGAATACCGGACAGACTTTGGAACACTTGCTATAGGTACCTATTATACAAGGGTAAGAGCTAAATATAAAGATGGGCAGACTGAATGGTCTCCTGTTGTGAAATTTCATTGGGGAGGAGCAACGTCCATTACTTTAGAACAGGATGTAAAGAAAGTCAGTGTAATAGGTATGGGAACTCACCAAATATTGAAAATAAATGCCGGTATTAATGGTGGTACTCTTTCAGCCTCCCTTTTTGATATTGTGGGAAATGAACGAAAAGTCTTTTGTCAGAATCAGGAAATAGACAATACAGCTGAAATTTCTTTGGAATTGGGTGATTTGCCTAAAGGGGTTTATTTGTTGAGAGTTGACTTGAATGGACAATTATGGACTTTAAAGTTATTGAATTGATTCTTAGTAAAAAGGATATAGTATTTCTACTCAAATGTTTAATTAAAAAAAATGTATTATGAAAAAGTTATTACTTGGAGCAGCTATGTTGTTGGGCGGTATTTCTTTGAATGCCCAGGATGGTCCTCAAATTGGTAAAGATGATGCTACTTACACAGATGTAGATGTAAATGGTCAGACTATGGCTGTATACCCATTGTGGGGATGGTATACTGCATTAGGAAATCAGAACTATGGAATAATCGGAGCTAATTCTCGTGGTATGGCAATTTCTGCTGACGGGAGTAAAATGCTGATTTCAAACAGAGTTGCTGATAATGATATTCATGTAGAAGTTTATAATGCTTTGACTGGTGAGCATATAAAATCGGTTCAGGTATCAAAAGACATCTGGTATCGTGGTAAAACTACAGATAAAGATGGGAATGAAGTTGATGATATTTCCGGATTCCAGGCGAATGATATTCAGGTGGATGCAGCAGGTAATGTTTTGTTATGGAGAATGACAACTAATATTGGAGTTTCACCGGCAGAATGTTGGGTTGTAAACTTGGAAGATGGTAGTGTGAAAAATATCTTGAGTACAACAGTTGAAGGACTTGAAGGACGTTTTGACTATTGTGGTGTTTATGGTGATGTTGTGAATGGCGATGGATATATTCTTTCTGCTACTTCTAATGGCGATGAATTGTATGGAAAAACTGTACTGAAATGGCGTTATGTTGGCGGTAAACTTCAACCTCAGGAAGAATCAGATCAGATTTTTATTCAGGAATATTATCCAACGGCTGCATCAAATAATTATGGTACACGCGTTTGCCCGGTTGATGAAAATCTTTTCTATATGGATGCTTTTACTGCCTATGCAACCCTTTATAATATGGATGGAACGATTGCCGATAGCTTTGCAAGTATCACTGATGAGGAAGCAAGAAAAGCTATTCAGCCAATGAGTGCCGGTAATAATGGTGTCGCAGAATTCTCATTAGGAGGGGTTAATTATGCTATTTATAGTATTTCAAATCAGCTTGATGCAATTCAAACAGGATTACGTTTGGTTTCCTTGAATGATGCAATGGAGTTCTCTTCTATGAAGTTAGTCTATGATTTACCACAGAAAGGATTAGGAAATATTTCTAATCCGGAACGAACAGTACTTCCACGTGTGGTAGTAAATGAAGAAAAAGGTATTGCACGTATTATAATTTATTGTAATCGTGGTGGTGCTGTTGCCTATGATTTTGGAACAAGAGTGGATATAGACAAAGAACATAAAGGAGGTCCTGATGGTATACAGAATGGATTTATGTCAACATTGCAAATAATTTCGTGCTTTCAGAAACTGCTGACATTGAACTCTATAATTTGATTGGACAGAAAGTGGCAGAAAGAACAAATACGACTTCAATTAAAGCATTGCCGGGAATTTACGTTTTGAAAGCAAAGAATGCTGGCAATATCTTGAATACGAAAGTTGTTGTTGAATAATATTGCATTTTGAATATCTCATTTCGGATGAGAGCATTCTGAAATACCGAGCTGTATCTGTGAGAATATGCCGTCTTTTTAATGCGGATATATAAATAGATACAGCTCTTTTTATTTCTTATTCTTTAGCTTGAAAAATAAAATTATGAAAACATTATCAGCACTATTTTTATCTTTATTTTTCCTCTCAAATTATAGCAGCATTTCTTTGGCACAAACCACTGTTACAATTGGAGGAACGGAGTACCAGGCCGATACATTGAGCCATTTTAAAGTCGGACCAGGCTCTTATTATACAGCTATGCATTATTACACATCAAGTGTGAAACTTCGTACATTTTTTCTGGAAGTCGATGCAACAAATCCCTATATCTCTTTTGAGGCTGTTCATGGAAAAGATTCTTTGATTACCTGTGAAGGCATCAGTTCTATGGCTCAACGGAAAAGTAAAGAAGGTAAGGTATATTTCGGAGGAACGAATGCAGACTTTTTTGCTACTTCAGGAGATGTCGGATATCCGATTCATGGAAGTATCGTCGAAGGACAGATGGGACGAACTCCTGCTCAGACTCCACATATCGCTTTTTCTGGTAAAGATGTTATAATTGATAACATGCTTTTTGCGAATTCTACTTGTTCAATAGGTGAAAAAGTATACCCAATAAATGGTGTAAATGTAGGAAGAGGCGAAAACCAATTAATCTTGTATAATACATTAAATGGCAATTATACGCATACCAATGCCTATGGAGTAGAAGTGCTTGTGCAGTTAGAATCTACTATGGTCTGGACAGTGAATAAAGATTTAAAAGTGAAGGTGGTTAAAGTGGTTGATGGAAAAGGTAATATGCAAATACCGGCAGGACATGCTGTTTTATCTGGTCATGGAACTGTTGCCGGAGTATTAAAGTCTTTGGTAGAAGGTGATGAACTTACTCTTTTTATTGGTGTAAACAAAACAGCTGGAAGTGCTTCTCAACTAACAGCCATGGTGGGAGGTGATAGAATAATTTTAAAAGATGGTGTTGTACAGGACAATGATTGGGCTGAAAGACATCCTCGTACTGCCATAGGATATTCTGCTGATGGGAAGAAAGTATACTTTTGTGTGGTAGATGGGCGTTCGTCTTTTTCTACCGGATTGACAACAAAACATTTGGCAGATATAATGAAGAGTGCAGGTGCAACTACCGCTTTGAATCTTGATGGTGGTGGGTCCAGTGGCATGTATTTGAATAAGTTCGGTTTGATGAATACGCCAAGTGATGGTCATGAACGTGCAGTTTCTAATGGTATATTTGCCGTGGATTTGTCAGCAAGTGATGATGTGATTGCGGAAATTCTTCCTTATGAGAAAACTGTGATGTTACCAGTATATGGATCATATACACCTGTTATTTATGGCTATAATCAGTATGGAACACTTATAAATTTAGGTTTGAAAAATGTGACTTATAGCTGTGAAAAAGAAGTAGGTACCGTAAGAGAGGATGGGTCTTTCTTTGCTAATGGAAGTCGAGATGGTATACTAAAAGTCAAATGGAATCAACTGGAAACGTCAATCCATATCAAATATTTAAAAGAAGAAGAAATTTCTCTTCGTTTAGATTCGGTGATAATTGATGGATACACCGGTTATCCAGTTGAATTGAATGCACGTATAGGAGATAAAGAATATCCTTTGGCACCTTATGCATTGGAATGGAGCATTGATAATCCAACGATTTGTTCGATTAATGATGGAATTGTTACCGGACTTAAAAATGGAGAAACGATTATTCGTGGTACACTTGATGATCTGAAATGTGCGTTAAAAGTGAAGGTACAAATCCCGGAGAAGCATTCACTTTCATTACTTCCGCTGATAAATGATGAATGGACAGTAAAAGCAAGTACGAATATAAAGAATATAGAATTACTATCAGATGGAATTCGGTATACATATTCATCTGGCCGTTCGCCTTTTATTGAACTTGCAAAAACTTTCGACCTTTATAGCTTACCCAATGCGATTCGTTTTATGATTAATCCGGGAAATGCAGCTGTTTCAAAAGTTATTATTTCTGGTAGAGAGAACTTGTCGTCTTCTAATTCTATTTATGAATATACGAATGAGCTTGTAAAGAATCAAGATGCAGAGATACTTTTGGCAATGAAAGACTGGTTTGCAAAAGAGCCGGAACATGCTTCCTTCCCTATTCATTTCAGTTCAATCAAGTTTCCTTTAGTTGCTTCGGGGAATGTGGCTGGTGAGAATACTATCTATATCAGAAATATGGAACTTATTTATGACCAGATTTCAGTAGGACTCTCTTCATTAAAATTACTTTCTTCATTAGTTATATATCCTAACCCGACAGCTGATGGCCGTGCATATGTGGCATTGAAGAATGAGGATATACATATAACAAGTGCTTCGATCTTTAGTCCTGAGGGAAGATTATTAAATGTAATATCAGCTGATAATTCTACTTGTAATTTATTGGAACTACCTGTGAGTAACATGACTTCTGGCATTTATCTGATAAAAGTTTGTATGGATGATGGTAGTAACGAAACAATGAAGCTCATAATAAAATAATAGTATGTTCATATACTTGAGGTAATGATTAAATTACTTTTAAACTAATAAATGTGACTGACATGAATAGAGTTTTGTTTACATTATTTTTATTACTTCTTGGGCAATATTCACTTGCCCAAGAGTATATTACGATAAATGATAAACCGTATCGTATTGATACACTGGTTTATAAGCATCAAGTTGGACCTGGAACAGAATATGTTTATATTGATTTACCGGAATTTCCTTTAAAAATCCATGTATTGGAAGTCAATCTTAGAAATCCCAACGTAAAGTTAGAAACCTGTTTGGGAGGAGATAGTGCTGTTGCAACTGAGCGCCCGACTCAAATGGCTATACGAAAGTCGGCTCCGGGACATAATGTTTTTGCAGCTACTAATGGTGATTTTTATTTTTATATAGATCCTGTTGAGATAGGTATACCTCGTAGCGGACAGTTTATTAATAATGAATGTGTTACTAATCCTGTAGGAAGAGCTGCATTTGTTTTAGATAAAAATAATCGTCCTTATATTGATAGGATAGACTTTTCTGGAACAGTAAAAAGTGGTAATAGAGCAACCCGGCTGCATACAGTAAATATGCAACGTTTAGAGTGGGAACCACAAGTGACCGATTTATTAACCCTTTATACTAATGCCTATGGTACATATACCAGTGGGATTGAGGGAGGTACAAAAGTTATTATAACCCCTAAAAACGGTGAAACCTTCTTTTTCTCGGCAAATAAGGAAATAACTTGTATTGCGGAAGAAATAATAGAAAATCACGGTTTTAGCCCTATTCCAGAGGGAAAGGCTGTACTACATGGAAGAGGAGTATCATCTGATTTCTTAAAAGAATTGAAAGTCGGAGATGAATTGACAATCAATCTTAAAACGGATTTGAGAAGTAATCCGGGAGCATTGGACGACTTCAAAGAATTGATGGGAGGAAGCGATCATATTCTCTTGAAAAATGGGCAACGGTATGAAGGAGATGAATCTGCAAATCCTCGTACCGGTATCGGATTTTCAAAAGATAGTACGATTATTTAGTTGAAGTTGATGGTCGGCAAACTTCTTCACGTGGAGTAACTCTCTTTGAATTTGGAGATATTTTTAAAGGAATTGGAGCATGGAATGCTGTTAATCTGGATGGCGGAGGCTCTTCTGTTATGTATGTTAATGGAGAAGTTAAAAACTCCCCTTCTGATGGTGCAGTACGCCCTGTCGGTAATGGGATGTTAGTTGTGACGAATGCTCCTGAAGACCAAGATTGCTTCGCTCGCTTTTGCACCAGTGTCTTATACACTACCGACGTGTGGCTTTTTAAAACTTGCTGTATATGCTTATAATAGATACGGTGATTTGTTGAGCAAGGATCTTCAGAATGTTTCATTTTCATGTACTCCGGAGATAGGATATATAACTGCAGAAGGTAATTTTATTGGTGCGGAAAAAATCGGTACTGGAATATTATCCGCAGAGTATAAAGGGGTGAAGACCTCAAGGCCGGTCTCATTAGTTGAGTCTTCATTTAAGTTGAGATTGGATTCTGTTTTACTCAATAATATTTCTACATATCATATTGAATTATTGGCAGAGGTAGAAAATAAAACGTTGTTTGTGGCACCGGAATTATTACAATGGGAAGTTGAAGATCCTTCAGTTTGCTCAGTAACTGAAGGAGTATTAAAAGGATTATCCAATGGAGTGACATATATTCATGGAACATTGGGAGAGTTCTCATGCAAACAGAAGGTTAAAGTGGAAATACCTTCTCAACCAATTTTGGAGATGCCTGTTTTGTCTACTCCTTCCTGGAGTGTAAAAAGTACCTCTAATTTGAAAAATATAAAATTATTACCTGATGGAATAGAGTATGACTACTCTGCCGGACGTTCTCCGTTTATAGAATTGATGAATGATTTTTGTTTATATAGTTTGCCAACATCTGTGCGTATAATATTGAATCCGGGAAAAGCTGGTTTGAATAAGGTTACTTTCTCTTTACGAACAAACGATAAATCTGCTTATACTCCGTATGAATTTACTGATATTTCGAAAGATGAAGATCGTGAAATTGTAATACCAGCCTCGGATATTTTAACAGATGTAAATGACAAAGTCGGATATCCCATACATTTTCATTCGATGAGGTTTGCATTTACTTCTGATAATCCTGTAGGGCATAATAAAATTCAGATCAAAGAAATGGTTATGGTATATGACTATATAACGGTTGGTTTCCCCGAACTGAAAACTCTTTCCTGGTTATCCATTTATCCTAATCCGGCAAAAAAAGAAGCTTGTTTGAATGTTAATCTGGATAAAAAAACAGATATCAGTTTAAGAATTTATACAAGTACCGGAATGATGGTTGCATCTGAAGATTACAAAATGAGTGATGGAAGAAATCTTGTTTTACCGATAAACAATTTAGCTAATGGTACTTATTTGGTGAAAGTGTTAGTTGGTGGTAAAACAGATACGGTTAAGTTGATTATACATAACTAATCATGTAACATATAAAAATAGTATGAAAATGAAAAAGTTTTTATTGGCATTACCTTTACTCTTTGGACAATATGTGTATGCCGGAGGTTATATAACGATCAATGAGAAGCCTCATTATATAGATACTCTTGAGTGTAAAGTTGTTGGTCCGGGAGCTATTTATACTTCAATTTATATTCCTGATATACCCGCTTACACCTATATCCTTAAACTGGATATGCATAATCCATACAATAAGATTGAAACTTTTCTGGCCAATGATAGCATACCGGGGACAGAACTTGTAACGCATGCATGTGAGCGCATGACTTATGAGGGACATAAAGCATATTGTGGTATAAATGGTGATTTTTTTAATGTAACTGATCATCATGAGTTTCCTTTGGGAGCTCCTCGTGGAGGTAGTATTAAAGATGGTGAAATACAACGTGAACCCCGGGATGCCTGGTGGGGATTTGCTACCATAGACGTGAATAATGTTCCGGTTTTCGATCATATGGAGTTTGAGGGTAAGGTTGACGCCGGGGATGCCGGAACTTATAAATTTCAGCATGTTAATATTCCTCGTGCAGATTGCTCTGCTTGTGATTTAACTTTTTATAATCGGTTTGCAGGAGAGAAAACACGTCAAGATGAAAATTTCAGTGAGATGTTTGGAGTAGAACGTACTGAGGTATATTTAAGTTTGAAATCTGGTGAAAAGTGGAGAGTGAATAAACCAGTAAAGTGCATTGTCGGAAAAAGGATAGAAAACAGAGGCAGTAATCCGATTGCTGCTGATGAATACGTACTTTCTGGTACAAGTGAGCAATCCCGGGCTTTTTTACGTAATTTGAAAGAGGGACAGGAAATCACTATTAATATGGGGATACGTTGTGTGAATTTTGGAACTTATCCGGAGATTGAGCAAATGATAGGTGGCAATACAGCATTAATGTACGACGGAGTACTTACAGAACGTAATACTACTGAAAACTATAATGCGGTTCCATATCCGCGTACAGCTGTTGGAGCTTCTAAAGACAAACGTTGGGTGTACCTATTAGTTGCAGATGGTAAGACATCAGCTTCTATTGGATTGACCACTACGGAAGTTTGTGATATTTTGAAACATTGGGGGGCTGTAGATGCCATTGGGCTTGACGGTGGAGGTTCTTCTGAAATAATAGTAAACAATAAAGTCGCCAATCGTCCGGCTGATGGAAAAGAGCGACCTGTAGGTAACGGTTGGTTGGTTGTAGATTTATCTCAGGAATCTCAGGATATTACCCGTCTACGTTTTTCAGATTATAAGTTTGAATTACCTAAATATGGTATAATTAAACCGAAAATAATGGGCTATAATCAGTATGATAGATTACTTACTGATAATCTTGAGGATGTTACCTTCTCCTGTTCTCCAAATCTTGGGCATATTGATGAGGCAGGTAATTTTGTGGTTTCAGGAGATGCTGTATCTGGTACTTTGACTGCTCATTATGGAAAGTTAGAAGTTTCTCAAACTGTTTATGTAAAAGAAGTCAAGGATTTTTCTATTCGTTTGGATTCTGTACTTCTGGATTCTAAGATTCATTATCCGATTGAAGTAGAAACAACTTTGGAAGGAAATAAAGTCTTAATAGATCATAATGCTTTGGATTGGAGAGTTGAAGATGAGAATATTTGTAAAGTCAACAAAGGTGTTTTAACTGCTGTAGCCAATGGTTCCTCTATGGTTACGGGTTCAATGAATGATTATCAGGGAACATTAAAAGTGAATGTTGAAATACCTTCTGCCTCCTCATTACCTGCTATTAGTTTTACGGATCCTTCGCTTAAGTTAACTTCCAATCTGAAAGGTATTTCAATGAGTGGTACAAGCACATTGAATATTGCTTATAAATATTCGTCTACTCGTACTCCTTATTTCACATTGGCAAAAAAAATGAATCTTTATAGTTTGCCTAAGGCTCTGAAGATTGTATTCAATCCTCACGAATTACCTTTGAATAAGATTGTTCTGGATCTTGTTCCTAATAATTTATCTCACTCTGTAGTAAAAGAATTTTCCGATTTTAAGGTAAATGAAGATAATGTGATTTATTTATCTCTGGCAGATCTTGTTGATGATCCTACGGATATGGCTATTTGGCCACTCAAATTTAATTCAATAAAGGTAACTCTTAATGCTTCCGGACACACTGTTGGAACTGAGTATGCTTTCGAGTTGAAAGAGTTTTCGTTGATTTATGAAGAACAAGGAGATGCTATTGTACCTAATAGGATAGGAGATAATGAGATAAGCCTTTTGACGGATGTTGATGGAACTTATTTGTCATTTAGTATGGATAAAGAGTTGCCTGTGAGTTATGAGATATATTCAGTTTCGGGTATGGCAGTAAAAATGAAAAAACTGGGTCGCCTTCAGACTGGCAAAATCAGGTTGGATGACTCTGGAGTGAATAAAGGAATTTATCTGTTGAAGGTTTATAAGGGAGCAGAGGTTTCTGTATTTAAGTTTATGAAATATTAGTTGGGTTAGTACAATTTTAAATAGAATATTATGAAGAAGAGTATTTGTATATGGATATTGTTAATTTGTAATGTCACCTGGGCCGAAGCACAAATGGTTTCGGTAGTACAACGAATTACTGTGGAGAAAAAAGTACCGGCTTTTTATCCGGTGTTTAATTCGGATGGTTCTGAATTGTTGTATACGTCTGAGAATTATAAGGGTTTGTATCTGTATAAACTGAATAATAAAACTTCTCTGATGATTACGGATGCTGAGGGTGCAGGGTATTCTCCGGATTTCAGTCAGAATAATGATAAGATCTATTATAGGTCGGTGGAAAGAGAAAATATGCACCGGCAGAATACTTTGATGTGTTATGATCGTCAATTGTTGCAGTCGAAGAATTGTATGAATTCTCCTGTGCGTCTTCAGTCTGAATTGAATAAAGTTCGTATGGGTCTGGAATTTCAGGGGAAGGAGAGCATAAATGCTTATACAGAGAAGCTTCAGTTGATTGTTGAACGCAATGGAGATCGTAAGGTGCTTGAACCACTATCAAAAGGGAGCCGATATTTGTGGGGATCTTTATCTCCCGATAAAACTAAAATTTTATTTACTGCAACCGGAAAAGGAACTTATATCTGTGATTTGAATGGGAAGATTCTTTCTGAGATAGGCTATCTGAATGCTCCTGTATGGTATGACGATCATAAAATCGTAGGTATGGCTGATAAAGATAATGGAGATTATATAACAGAGTCATCCGTTGTAATGGTATCTGCTGATGGGAAACAAAGACAAGTATTGTCCCTTTTTACAGAGATAGCAATGTATCCAACCACTAATTGGAAAAGTGGTAAGATAGCCTACAATACTTTGGAGGGTGAAATTATAGTATTAGAATTAAAAAAATAGGCTACTATGAAGCAAATATATTATATTCTTTTTATAGGCTTGTTTTTATTAAAAACAAGTGGAACATACGCACAGGATTTGTCAGGAATCACAATTTATGTAAATCCGGGACATGGTGGATTTGATAGTGATGACCGGAACATTCCGGTTGGCCCTTATGGACCGGGTGATGTAAATGGCTTTTGGGAGTCACAGTCTAATCTGGATAAGGGAGTGCAGTTAGTTGAACTGTTGAAAGGTGCGAAGGCGAATGTATACATTAGTCGTACAACAAATACAACAGCCGATGACCTGCCTTTAACTCAGATTGTAAGAGAAGCAAATGAATGTAATGCGGATTATATGCTTTCTATTCATAGTAATGCCGGAGTTACAAACTATGTTCTTCAGCTTTATGCTGGTGTGGATCCGGATGATAATCATACATATCCTACACCTACTCCTCATTCAGATCGTAGCCGCGAGATTAGTACTGTTATTGCTAAGAATCTTTATGCAAACGAAGTAAATTGCTGGGCTTCTGACTATACTGTACGTGGTGATAAAACATTTGCAGCTCAGGTGATGGGGTGGAGTAACGGGTATGGTGTTTTGAGAGGATTGACTGTCCCCGGATGTATATCGGAAGGCTCTATGCATGATTACATACCTGAAACCCGGCGTTTGATGAATATGGATTATAAATGGTTAGAGGCATGGAATTTTTATAAATCTTTTTGTGAAATATTTAAGGCGGAAGCCCTTCTTACTACGGGAAATATTGTAGGTAGTGTTCACGATAGCCGAAATAAAGATTTGGGAAGCCATGTGAAAATCAGGAACTCAAAAGATGAACTATTAGCCTTGAATAAAGCAGTTGTTACGCTTAACCCTGGAAATCTAACATATACAACGGATGATATTGATAATGGAGTATTTGTATTTAAGCAGCTGCTTCCCGGAAAGTATACAGTAAAAGTGACTGCTGATAAATATTTTGATAAAACGTATGACTTGGAAGTTAAAGCCGGAGAAGTCAGCTATTTAGATGCACGTTTAGATATGCAGCGCTTGACCCCTCCTGAAGTGGTTAACTATTCTCCTAAAGTAGAAGAAGGTGAACTTGTAGAGTGTAGTTCGAAGATCGTTTTTGAGTTTAATTGGGATGTGGATACAGAATCTGCAATACAAGCATTTTCCATTACTCCGGATGTAAAAGGAACAATTACATTTGAAGATAGTCAACATCGGATGATTTTTGCACCGGATAAACCGTATGATATTTCTACCTTGTATACAGTGAAACTGGATAAAAGCCTGAAACACCCTGGTAATATGGCAATGGAAAAAGATTTTGTATTCAGTTTCCTTACTAAAGATCGTAATAGATTGAAACTATTGGGTTGTTATCCGACTCCTGGTGTAGAATACGTTAACTATGGTAAAAGTGCTCCATTTGAGTTCAGATTTGATAATAAATTGAATTCTACATTGGTCAGGGATGCTGTTAAAATATATAATTCAAAAGGTGAAGAGTTATCTAAAGTACCCCGTTCTATAAAAGTAAATTCTGTCAGTGCACCTTATGGTTCTTTGGCGTTCACTCTTTCCGAAGGATTAACAGAAAATGAAACGTATCGTGTTGTTGTTGACAGAAATATGATTGATGTTGATGGTATTGATATTGTTGAACCGATGGATTATACTTTTAAAGCTGTAGATGTGAAAGTAACAGACAGAACGGTTGGCCTGGATATGGAAACTGCCGGAACATTTACTTATTTTGCAGATGGCAGTATAGGCATTACGTCGGCCAGTACTTCCCGGAATACCTCTAAAGTGTTGTTTGGTTCTTCTTCTGGTGCGTTTACATATAATTTTGCGGTAGATACAGCAGACGGTATAGCTTGTTATCAAACTACTTCAGGATTTCAGGTTGATGCCACTAAAGCAATTGGTATGCATGTTTTGGGTGATCTGACTGGTAATGAGGTTTGGTTACAACTGTCTTCTTCTGATGGAGATGTTCAGGAGATCAAGCTTGCCGATCTTACATTCTGTGATTGGGCATTTGTAGAAGTTTCTTTGGGAACCCTTCCTGCAAAGAAAACTTATGAACTTACCGGATTGAAAATAAAGCAGAAAGCACAACCTCTGACAAAAACAGGAACGATTTATGTAGATAATGTTTTGGTATATGACAATACTTTGACATCTATAGAAGCTGAAATCGTTTCAGGATTCTCTTTCCGTTATATTGCCGGAACTAATGAAATTGTGGCAAGTAGTGACAAGGTAGTATCTATGGAGCTTTATTCATTATCGGGAGAACTATTATCGAAAGTGGCTTCATCTCGGATGGATGTTGGTGGATTGACCAAAGGTATTTATGTGATAAAGGCTAATTTGGAATCAGGAAGTAGCGTTTCGCAGAAAATAGTTTTGAGAGATTGATACTGATTTTTTAATAACGGCTGGCAAATAGGCCGGCCGTTACTTAATTTGATAAAAAATCATTAAGTATGAAGAGAAAGATTCTTTTATATATACTACTACTGGCATTCTGTAATACCTTGGAAGCACAGGAACCGGCATGGGGAACTCCGGATACACTGGAGCATTATAGCTTGGGAGCGGGAGTGCAATAGCCTATCGGGATAAACCTATACTAATGTGGGTCACAACTATAGATCTGACGAATCCTTATACGAAGATTGAGCAGATACAATCGAACAATAAGGTTCCGGATGTACCCAGAGAGACTGTTATGAGTATGTCTAAAGCCCACACTTATCCCGGACATCGGGTTTGTGCCGCATTCAACCATGACTTCTTCGTTTATGAAGCGGGTGTATGTATCGGAGTTAATGTGAGCAATGGTGAGATACCTTATGGAGCAGGCTGGGGACGCTCTATCTTTGCTGTTTCGGAAGATGAAACAGCGGCAGTATTTTACCCGTCTCTGAACGCAAATGTTATTTTGAAAGATGGCAGTACTGTGAAAATTGATTATTATAACTCTGCTGTTACATTTATTTCGGGAAACTGTGTGTTATTTAATCACTTGAATAGTAGAACACTGACAGAACAAGGGAAATATATCAAGATCAAACCACTGAGTAGGTGGAAAGTGAATGGGGATGATATAAAGTGTGAAGTCTTGGAGATATCGGATGTTCCATTGCAAACGTCACAAACGGAATGTGTGATTTATGCACGGAACGAAAGTATTCAAAGTTTCGAGGGAAAAGTCACTCCGGGTGATATAATCTTTATTTCACAGAAATTTGTGAAAGGTAAGTTTGGCGAACCACTAAAAAATATTGTAGCTGGTTTTCATGGTTATCCCAGTATTGCTTATGAAGGAAAACTGCATGAAGGTGAATATAATGATTTTGAAAACGGTCGTGAATATGAGGTCTCTGCCCGGGTGATGGGCGGAATGTCAAAAGATGGTAAAACAGTTTATATTGTAACGGTTGAAGGAGGAACTTCTGCCAGTCCGGGTGTAAACTGTATTGATATTGCTAACTGGATGTTGGCCCATGGCTCGTGGAATGTAGTAAACTTCGATAGTGGGGGCTCCGCAACGATAGCTGTTGACCATGAAATGCTGAATTATCCGATGCGTGGTAGCATTCGTCCGGTAGCCGATGCTTTGCTGGTTGTATCAACTGCACCTGAGGAAGAGGTTGTTGCTTCTTATGCATTTATAACCCCGAGTCTTTATACTACGGCAGTCTCGTTGAATCCACTTACACTCCTCTCTTTTAATGAACATGGTAAAATGTTGGAAAAGGGAGTTCAAGGATTTACTTATCAATGTATACCTGAGGACTTGGGATATGTAGACTCGGAGGGTGTATTCCATGCGAGCCTGAATGCTACAAAAGGTCAGATTATAGCTACTAAGGATGGAAAAAAAGCGGTTTTGAATGTTTTTGTATCTCCTGTCTCGGATGTTCAAGCCTATCCGCAGAATATATTGATAGATGGGATACGTGAATTTCCTATCAGGATTGATGCAAAATCAGGGAAACAAGTTTATCAATTAGATCCGGGAGCATTTACCTGGAGTTCCTCTAATCCTGATTGTTGTCTGGTACAGGATGGAGTGATAAAGGGTATAGCTAATGGCGAGACAGGACTTCACGGAACTTTAGATGAGTTGAGTGTACATGTAAATGTGAAAGTTGAGATAGCTGGTAAGGAAAGAATACATGAGACCTTTGCTGACTTAGCATCGTGGCCAATAAAAACTTCTGGAACCTTTTCCAATTTGAGGTATGAAAATACCGCATTACCAAATGGCTGGGAAGATGGTATCAATATGATATTTGATGTCAAAACCGGACGTTCTGCTTCTATTGAGTTTAATAAGCCTGTAACTTTTTATAGCTTGCCTGACTCGGTTTCTTTCCGGATGTTCGTGAAAGATGATGTGATTAAAGAACTCTATCTTGATTTTGCATCAAATACAAAAACTGGTTTTTTGAAAACAAAGTTGATACCTGTTGTCAGGAAAGATTCTGTGTATTCAGTATCTTTTATGGAAGATGATCTGCCATTAAATCTTATAGAGTATCCTTTGACACTGACAAGTATGAAATTTTATCTAAAAGCGGGAATGTCTCTTATCGGTACTAAGTTCTCTTTTAAAGATCTAAAGGCATACTATCCGTCTGCTTCAGGAGTTGGTATTTCAGAGGTGGTAGTGAGTAAACATCTTTCATGGTTGGCTACTTCGAAGGATGAAGCTGTTCTGCATTATTCATTATCCAAAGTGGGTACTGCCTCCATTTCTTTGTGGACTGTTGATGGAAAGAATATAATGAATCATATGACTAACCGACAACTTACAGGAGAGTATACGTACAATATTCCTCTTTATTCTTTTAATAATGGTGTTTACCTTTTGTCGGTAGTTGTTGATGGAAAGAAAGAAACACACAAATTTATTGTCAATAAATGATAAAGGCAACACGAGCTTTCGAATACAAAAGCTTTTAATGTTGGAAAAATACTCTTTGAGACCTATTTTGACAGAATACTTATATAAGTAATATTTTATTAATCTTTAAATTCATTCATTATGAAAACTCCCTTTTTGTTGTTACTCGTATTGACGAGTCAATTAGCTTTTTCTCAGGGTATTAAAATGGTCAGTAATGAACAAATACCCATTATGGAATCAGAAGACGGATGTCTTCCGATTATGAGCCCTACCGGTGATTATCTGATTTTGGCCGGTAATGATACTCAAGGTCTTAAAAAATATGACTTAGCAACGAAAAAACTGACAACTCTTACTACTGAAAAAGCAGTTGGCGTCCAGATTTCTTCCGATGGTAGTACAGTGGTATATCGAAGTAAAAACTACGAAGGAAAACTGCGTTATACTTCTTTAAAAAGCATTCAATTGGAGACTGGTGAAAAGGAAGAATTGATAAAGAATACACGTGATTTGGAAGGGGTGAACGTGAAACAAGGCACTGTCTTGGCAGTGAATAAGGGTAAAATGGTTTCAAAAAGAGTCTCCGGTGAGAAATTAGAATCTATACCAGTGGTGCCGAGTATTAAAGATGGACAACTTTATATAACAGAGAAGGGTAAAACTCGTCTATTATCTCCTGCCGGAACGAATGTGAATTATTTGTGGCCTTCTGTATCACCGGATGGAAAGAAGCTGTTGTATTATGTTATGGACCAGGGGCAAGCTTATGTGAGCAATTCTGACGGAACCAATCCTGTATCTTTAGGGATATTGCGCGCCCCGAAATGGATGGGTAATGATTGGGTTGTAGGTATGGTTGATTATGATAATGGAGAAGTTGTGACTTCTTCGGAAATAGTTGGAGTTGCTGCTGATGGTACACAACGTACGGTATTAACTGATGATTCTGTGATAGCTTTATATCCGTCAGCTTCCGCTGATGCTTCTAAAATAGTGTATACTACTAATGACGGAAAAGTGTTTTTAATGAAGATCGAAACCAATAAATAATTGATTACTATGAAACTACATAAATTAATCATGGTATGGGTTGGGATAATACTGACGTTCAGTGTATCTGCTACCGATTTAAAAGATGCCAGAATTTATATTAATCCCGGACATGGAGGATGGACTGCAAATGATCGCCCGATGGCGACTATCAATTATGCACAGATGGATATTCGCGGCTTTTTCGAGACGAATACCAATTTGATTAAAGGGTTGGCACTTAGAGATGAACTAGTGAAGGCTGGGGCCGGATTCATCAAAATGTCCCGTACACAAAATGGTTTTGTCTCGGCAGGTGATAAGAATGCGACTGAAAATGATAAGGTAGAAACGAGTACACAGATCGTAACATTATCTGTCATTTGTGAAGATGTGGAAGCAAATAATATGGATTATTTTATTTCTATCCATAGTAATGCTGCTACTGAGGGGAGCATGACTAACTATCCGTTGGTGTTGTATCGCGGTACCGATGGTGCATCCGGAAACGGGTTGGTAAATGCAAAAGAAATGGCGTATGATGCTTGGAAATACATTGTAAAAAATGAGGTTACCTATCATTCGGCTTATACTGCCGAAACTGCCAACAATAGCCGTGGAGATATCTCTTTTTACGGGAGCTCATCTACGAGTGGCTTGGGATATACCGGCTATTTAGGGGTCTTGAAGCATGGGTGTGACGGATTTTTGAGTGAAGGTTGTTTCCATACTTACCAACCGGAACGCCAGCGTTTACTGAATGAGGATTATTGTCGACAGGAAGGAGTGAGATATTCCCGTGCCATTCGTGCCTGGTTTAATGATAACAGTGAAACAAAAGGGTGTATTATGGGAACCGTCAAAGATATCAGCAAACCTTTAGAGCATCCGTTATATACCTATAAGGTAAATTCGGTGGATGCCTATTATCCGTTGAACGATGTGAAGGTGGTACTCGAAGATGCCAACGGTAATAAGATTGGCGAATATCTGACTGATAAAGAGTATAATGGGATTTTTGTTTTTACTGAACTTACTCCGGGGACCTATAAATTAGTATTTGATATCGAAGGGTATTGGAAAGAGACAGAGGAGATAGAGGTGGTGGCGAATGAAACTTCGTTTATCAATAAACGGCTGACGGATACATCGAAAGAAGAACCTTCGGATGAACCGGTAATAGAAGAGGTGGATTATTATCCGCATCCGGTACAAGATGGTGATATTGCTGCTGCCCGTTCGTATCATTTCACTAAGGAAGGCGAGTTGCAAACGGTAGAGGTATTGAAAGATCTGACCGTCCGTCGTGCAATTCTCCGTGATGGAAAGTATTACGTATTGGCTGTGAATGGAGACAAAATGCCCCGGCTGCTTGTTCTGGACCCTGTAACCGGAGAATTGTTGAAAGAGATGAGTACAGAGGGGATTAAAACGGAAGGATTTAATGGAAAGGCATATCCTTATGTACTTTCTGATATCGCATTTACAACAGATGGTGTTCTGCTTGGAACCAATTCTACGGTAATTGGTAAAGAAGGGAACTCTTATCAGACTGGAGACTTTTATATGTATAAATGGCAGGCCACAGAAGATAAAGCACTCGAAGAGGCAACTCCCGAGGTACTTTTGACTCTTCCTACTAATACTTCTGCAAGTCTGCTTGCTGCCGGGAATAATAATTCCAATTTTATGGCTAATAGTATCGCTGTAAATGGTACACTGGATAACTTTAAATTCTATTTCGATTCACATGCCGGTAACGGGTGGAGTACCACATATGGTATACGCTATTTGTGTTGGCAAGTGAAAGATGGTCAGGTAATAGGGACTCAATACAATGATACCGAATATACGGAAAAGGAGTTAGGAGCAGATGTACAAATGACCCTTTCTCCGTTAGGTATTGATCGCCTTATCGTCGACGGAAATTCTATAGTACCACGTGAATTCCGAATTTCATGGGATTCAAATGATGGTGTTGAAGTAGCTAATTTTGCAGGTGATATTCCTGTAGAGTCTACCGGTGCCAATTATTTCCGTTATGCCAATAAAATTTATATGAGTGTTCCGGTATGTGAGAAGAAAGATGAGAAGTATTCTTACAAGTCATACTTGTATGATGTGACTGACGGGCTGGATAAAGCGGTGAATGTTGGAGAGACAGAAGCTGTAATCACTAATGATGCCATTACTTATATGGCAAGTGTGGGAGTGGTTGATAACGCAGATATAGTACAACACTTGTTGGTTGGACTTCAGGCTGTCAGCTATACTACAAAAGGGGTAGAGCAAGACGCTTCTCCGGCTCGTATCTTTGCCTATAATCTTAAATCGGTTCGTACAAACGATGGTTATGATATCTGTTTTGATCTGAATGAGAAAGCTGAAGCGATAGATCTCATCTTGATAGATGTTGCATCGGGTACTGTAGTGAAGACAATTTCACTGGGTGCGTTTGATAAGGTTAGTAACAAAGTAAGTCTCGCTTTCGCTGATATCCCTGATGTAGAATGTACCTGGGAACTTCGGGCGACGGCAGGTAATGTGACCCGCTTTGTGAAATTATCAGATGACAGTAAGAACTATCATTATTTTGCTCCCAAAGGTGTGAGTATTGATAAATCTCCTGAAAGTCCCTATTTCGGTCGGGTATATGTTACTAATACAGCTGCCGGAGAAGCCTCCGGAAGAACGACTGCTACAGGCGTTTATGTAATGGGCCCCGATGCATTGGATATAACCGGTCAGGGAGATAAAGCCTATGCAGGTGATGTACAATGGACAGGTGTTGTAGGTGAAGGTCCTCGTAAAGTGGCAGTTGCCGCTGACGGACGCGTGTTCTTATGTGATGCAAGTTCTTCTAATGCAGGTGTGTACTTAATGAATCCGGAAACGTTTACTATATCGCCTGTATTCAAAGGGGCTACCAATGAGGCAGGAAGTTTAAGTATCGGCGGTGTATATGTAGGTGGACAAATGACTGCTATAGGTGTACGTGGAACTGGTGAGGCTACCCAATTGTATACTGTGGATAAGACAACTTCAGGTGCTAGT
>OBXH01000873.1_pt1 | contig 20087 bp, 16 predicted proteins | sample 1538101 | NCBI WGS metagenome assembly OBXH01 (sample SAMEA2580141, study PRJEB22360) | human gut metagenome | biome: human gut; feature: human-associated habitat; material: faeces | place: Denmark | collected 2008/2010 | reverse complement strand
GCTTTTGCAGCACCTGTGCTGTTAGGAACGATGTTAACTGCTGCTGCACGGGATCTTCTTAAATCACCTTTTCTCTGTGGTCCGTCAAGAGTCATCTGATCACCTGTGTAAGCATGGATTGTTACCATGATACCAGACTGGATTGGTGCATATTTGTTTAATGCATCAGCCATAGGTGCTAAGCAGTTTGTTGTACAAGAAGCTGCAGAAATAATTGTATCTGTTGGTTTTAATGTTTTATGGTTTGTGTTGTAAACGATTGTTGGAAGATCGTTTCCAGCTGGAGCGGAGATAACAACTTTTCTTGCACCTGCATTGATATGAGCCTGAGCTTTCTCTTTGCTTGTGTAGAATCCAGAACACTCTAATACAACGTCAACTTTTAATTCACCCCATGGGCAGTTGTTTGCATCTGGGAATGCGTAAATTTTGATTTCTTTTCCGCAAACAATGATAGAATCATCTGTGTAAGATACTTCATCAGCGTGCTCATATTTTCCCTGAGAAGAATCATATTTTAACAAGTGTGCTAACATCTTAGGGCTTGTTAAATCATTGATTGCTACTACTTCATATCCTTCTGCTCCGAACATCTGTCTGAAAGCAAGACGACCAATACGGCCAAATCCATTAATTGCTACTCTTACTGCCATTTTAAATTCCTCCTAGAATTGTATAAAATATACTTTTGGAAAACTATTGTTCCCAAGCTTCCTTTATTTTAACCAATTTCTGTATAAAGTTCAAGTGTTTTTCATGAGTTTGTTAAATTTTTCACTATATTTGTTTTTCGACTATGTTTTTCATTCACTTTGTACAAAATCACGTACAATCTATTCCATTTTCTTGTAAAATAAGTTATATTAGATATCAGGTAAATGCATGATAACAACGTTTTATTATAACCTGTCAGATGTATTTTTATAAAATTTTTATTATTAATTTTGCTAATAAATTTTTTTACCGAAAGGAATATAAATTATGGAAACCAGATTTTCACATCACGGGCTCTGGGATACACACATGCACAGCCAGTTTTCCGGGGACAGTGAAGCCCCGCAGGAAGAAATGATCTCTTCTGCTATCGAAAAAGGACTTGCCGGAATCTGTTTTACAGATCATCTCGATATCGACTATCCTGAGGAGCCGAATATTTTTCTTCTCGACCTGCCAAATTATATTTCGTCCGTGCTCGCCTATCAGGAAAAGTATGCAGCAAAGCTTCCAATCCGCCTCGGCATTGAACTTGGATTACAGCCGCATCTTGCCGCACTGCACACGGATATTTTATCGCAGTATCCATTTGATTTTGTTATCGGTTCCTCCCATGTTGTGCATGGACTTGACCCGTATTATGCAGCTTTTTATGAAAAACGGACAGAGAAAGCCGCCTACCGCGAATATTTTGAATCGATTCTTGAAAATATAGAGAGTTACCATGATTTCGACGTATACGGACACCTCGACTATGTTGTCCGCTACGGTCCGACTTCCAATGAAAATTATGACTGGATAGAATATCAGGATGTGATCGATGAGATTTTACGAAAACTTGTCTCCCTCGGAAAAGGGATTGAACTGAACACCGGCGGCTTCAAGTACGGTCTTGGCCACCCAAATCCAACTGAGGAGATCATCCGGCGTTACCGGGAACTTGGCGGCGATATCATCACGATCGGTGCCGACGCCCACAAACCGGAACATGTTGCATTTGATTTTGCAAAAGTTCCTTCTATATTAAAAGACACCGGCTTTGATTACTTTACGGTGTTCCGGGAGAGAAAGCCGGAGTTTGTGAGGATTGAATAGAAAAAGTGGCGGTGTAAAATCCGCCATTTATTCTAATTCCAGATTCCACTATCTGCAATCTTTTTTATGCTTTGAATAACTGTATCGTAGGTTTCTGGCACAAATAGCAAGCCTAATGTTATTTCCTCATAATCTTTTTTTATAAGTCTCTTTTTCTATAATTTCATATAAAATATCCGTCACACATACATTTTCTTTTGCTGATAGACAAACTGCTAATGTTGAACGCTGTTTTCTTACTTCATCATGATGCAAATTCATAAATCATTCCCCATTCAATCAATTTCTTTGCCGTTGCACCAGTTAATGCCGGAATCACTTCCGACAACTGATCTTTCGTAAAACATTTCTTTCTCACATAAGAAATCAATATATCTATTGTCTCATGAATTGACAGCTCCGTGTACTTTTCTGCCTGCCCAACACTGTCAAGTAACTGTAGAAGATCAGCATTCGAATCTGAAACCATAATCGGAGCCTTTTTTATTCTAACTCTTTCACTTCCCACTGTTATAGTACGGCCATTCGTCGCCTCACGATTTGTAACCACTTCAATCACCGCTGGCATCTGCGTTGTTAATCCTAACTGATTGGCAAATGATTCTCCTGTGACATACCCATAAATCTCTGATTTACTTTGTATATATTTGCGCATAATAACCAGCGACGGATCAAGATAACTCTTCCCAAGTAATCCGTCACGCTTTGGAATATAATAGATTCCATTATCATACCGTTCCAAAAAACCATTAGCAACAAGTCGTTTCACGGCCTGCCGAACTGCATTTTCAGACAATCCCTGAATTGTCAAGTCATTCAAAAAAATAGGTTCATTATATCCATAATTTTCCATCAGATAAGTTTTTAACATTTTCTCACCTCTTTTTAAGAGAGTACCATATTTATATATATTATATCAATATCTATGTCATTTTATTATGAAATTGCGATTATCAATATGTTCTGAATCATATTTGTTATTAATTTTCATTTTGTATATTATCTATATACTAATTAACGACCAGTAATAAAAATCCTCATAAATATCAAATGCAGTAATGATATCCATTATTTTTGCAATAACATCCTCTAAAGTTGATCCATGCTGTTGAATCTTTTGTATGAATTCTTCTTGCTCCATATGCCGTTATTAATTCTTCCAAACTTTTATGATATTCTTCTTGCTCACCAAAAACTTCATTCAGTTTACAGATCGTATTTTCCAATTCTGAAAAAAAATTTATTTTCTTTTTTTAACGTTGCAGTGTCTTATTTCTTGACCACTTTTCTTCCAAGAGTTTTTCTTCATATGCCCTTTCAATCGTATCTACCCGATGCAATTTAGCCTCAATGAATTCCGGGTAAATATCAAATGTAACAGGCATTTATTCCACATAAATGCCATTCTCTCCAACATGTATGATTCCATCATACTGCGAAAGGCTTTCTTCTCTTGTATCATGTGTAATGACTAAAACGGTTTTTCCTTCAAACTCTTTTCCTGTAAACAGATAATGTTCTACTGCCGATTTCATTTTTGCATCCATTGCAGAAAACGGCTCATCGAGAAGTATCACCTCTGCATTTTTTGCTGCCATACGCAAAAATGCGACTGCCTGTTTTTCCCCTCCACTAAAACGCTGACATTCTTTTTCTTTTCTGTTGAATATCCCTTCAAAAAATTCCGGCCAGATACTCTTTCCTACGCTGTCGATCCCATCCATTGGATAAGAATGAAAAACGGTTATATTATCTACGATCCCAGCTCTGTAAATATGTTCGTTCTGATCCGTATAGGATATCAATTCAGAAATGTCATAGTTTCTGATATCTTCTCCATCTAATCTGATAACGCCGGAACTGTTTTTTTCATACCCCATAATAAGTTTGAACAAGGTTGATTTTCCTGCTCCGCTGTGTCCGACAACAGCATACTTCATGCCTTTTTTTATTGTTAAATTTATATTTTCCAATGCAAAACTTTTCCTTTTGAATGTCACATTTTCGAATGTTATATCTGAATTTAATTTTTTCTTTCGTGGCAGGACTGTGACATGCGTATCCTGCGTATAAGCTAATACTTTTTTCTTCACGTCCTTCATGGACTGTATTGCCGTGAAATTATAGAGGACAGTGTCGATCGGTTCGATGAAAGAAGATACATAACTAAGTGTGGCAACTCCGACTCCCACCGTGATCTCATGCTTATAAAAAAGAACTGCCACCACTGCAAATGTAAATATTTTCACGAATTTAGTCGTTAATTCACTCACGCCTAATACCATGCTCTTCTTTTTCCCATACTGATACCGCTTTTCTGCTGTTTCATTTAAAACGTGTTCATGCTTATCAAGTATTTTTCCTACCGTCATCTGATTAATAACACGAAAACCTTCCAATAAATCCGTAATCTCTGTAACGTACTCCGCCATCTGTTCCTGATATGTACTTCTTGCGTCAGTCAGCGATTTTCCTATCATTCTCGGTATCAGGATCGCAAATATCGAAGTCAGAATTATCACCAGCGCAATTCTCCAGTCAACTCCGAAAAACAGCACGACACCATACACAATTATCATGTTTACGCAGCGTATGATACTGATAACCGGTTCCAGATAATCCTGCTCTAACGCTGTAATATCATTTCCCTGTAAGGAAACATATTCGCCATCACGATCTTTTTGAGTGGGCTTTGCAGCCCATAATCAAACAGCCATTGTTGAAGCAACGGTGAAAAAGCCAGACAGATAACACCTGCCAAATCCCATAAAATCTGGGCGATAATATATTTTTTTGTTTTATATATATACGTGTTCAATGTTCCTTATAAACCCCCGCTCTGATCTCTGCCTTTTCACATGCCATCGATGATGCTTATACTCACTTCCTTTAATAATGTCATAATAATCTATATTGTGTCAATTCAATATTAATCCCAACTCATAATCACACCATTTCTACATCTTCTGCAACCGTATCAGTTTCCTCTTGTCCAAGTGTTCTGGAAAAAAACATGCACACAGTCACGATCAGTGCCAGCACACCGGAAGTAATAAATATTGCTGATGTATCCACATATGCAACAACGATACTCACCAGAAACGATGCCACAGGCATGGATGCTGCACCTGCCGCGGTTGTAATGCCGGATATTCTGGCAAGGTAGTCTGTGCGGATTCTTTTTACTGCAAACACACTCAAATGCGAATTTACCAATGCCACCGTATATCCCAGAATAAAACTAAATACTGCGGTAAACGCACAAACCAAAATCCGGCTTGTATAAAGCGGTCTGCACACCGGGAGCATAATATAAAACAAAGCAATCCCCAAACCACTCGCAATCCAAAGCCCCTTTCCCGGAATAATACGCTGTACCATTGGATAAGTGACGGAGCCAAGCAGCATACCTACGGTTATGGAGATTCCGAGAATTGATAATATCTCCGCTCCACCGCCCAATATATCACCGGCAAGGGGTGCCTGTAAACTGTTCAATGGAACTAAAATTGCATTCAGGAAAACCGCCAAAAGTAAAAAAATGCGTATCATTGTATCTTTTTTCACATAAGAAAATCCATCTGCCAGATCTTTCACATATGCCTTACGGTCAAACTTCTGCTTGACAAGCCCCTGCTCTTTTGTATTTACAAATACAATGATCAGTGCGGACAGCAAAAAAGTTGTCATATCCACGTAAATTGCACCGGAAGTTCCAATTACAGCTATAATTGCCGCTGCAACAGCCGTTCCGATTAATTCTACCATACTTGACAAGGTTGTCGATAACGATATTCCATATTCATAGTATTCTTTTTCCAGCACCTTTGGCGTCAATGCAGCACTTGCCGGTCCCCGGAATGCCTCTACCGTAGAAATCGTCAAAGTTGTAACCAACAGCATCCATGCCTGTAAAAATCCGAACAGATACCCGGTTGCCACAAATGCAACACAGACCGCACGTATCAAATCCGTGACAATCATGATCGTTTTCTTTTTCTGTCCCTCTACCCATGCTCCGGCTAACGGCGTAATAATAATAGATGGCAGTTTATTCACGCCGTAAATGATTGCTGACCATGCGGCATTTCCTGTGATCTCATAGACAATCCATGTAGACGCGATCGCGTCAATGGAATCCCCGAACCGGTTGATCAATGCTGCTATCATAATTTTCATATACTCGGTCTGCCGAAAAATATCACGGTAGCCGATTTTTTGTTCTTTTGTATTGCTCATGCTGTCTTCTCCCTGTATTCCATACATTTCTTATCATATAGGTAATCCAATTTTGCTATTTCCTCTATACTCAATCCATTTGCCCTTTTTCCCTGGCATATCACATTTTCTTTATATATCGCTTTCTTACAAGTTGAAATACAAAATGGTAATTGAATACATTTCCGGCAATTTGGATTCTTTATCATACTTGCAGTTTTCAATTGATAACGTACCTTAGGATTTGTAATACATACCTTCCCCTTTTCATCTATTCTGCCAAGAATTTTATCCTCTACTGCATTCGCGCATATAATGACATTTGCATCCGTATCTACTACATATCCCTCCGAAAAACATGTATGACAAGCAATATATTGATTTTTTCGTTCAATATATTGATATCCTAATTCAATTGCTTTTTTATATATTTGATATGTACTAATTTTATCTTTGATCTGATATAAATTAGCAACATTTACTGCTATATTACTGCGGTATTGTTCTGGAATTTCACTTAATATATTTGTTGCGGTGTCTACATTTTTTTCGTCAATATTAATTCTTAATATAACAAATATATTTTGCTCTGATACTTTTATTAAATTTTCTTTGATTTTATCATATGTCTCACCTGCTCCTGCAAGATAACGTCTTTTGTTATGTGATTCACGATCTCCATCTATTGTTATCTGTATTGATTTTACATTTAACTGTTTCATTTCCCGTATATTTTGTTCATTTAACAAATATCCATTTGTCGTAATATCTGATGTTATTTTGCAACCATACTCATCTCCATATTGACATGCTTTATGTAACATTCTTTTTATATCTGCAAATTTCAATAAAGTTTCTCCACCAAACCATGAAATTGTTATGTTCCTCTTTATTTTTGCGTTATTTTTTATAAACTCTAAAATATTATGTTCTGCATTAGAAGATAAATTTTTTATTTCATGTTCCTGAACACAATATTCGCATCTAAAATTACATGCATTCGTAACCACTACCATCATATTAAGTTGATCAGTCTGATATTTCGTTTTATTTTCTAAAAATTCCAGTTCTGCAAGTTCATCTTGATTATCTGATATCAAAATACCTTTTTTCATTAATTTTTCTATACATTGTATCTCTTCTAATGTATATTCCCCCTTATTAAGCTCATCAAGCAATTTTTCTAACTGCTCCTGTGCTTCTTTTTTATAGGGATAATATTGTCTGGTTTTTAAACTATATAACATATAGTCGTCTTCATCTATTTTTATATTTGTCGCAAATCTAGATAACTGCATAATAACCTCTTTCTTATTAAAATAAGAATTACAATATACAGATTTACAATAAATTTTTTACTGCAAATCTGTATACCTTTTTATATTTTAATTTTTCTTACTAACAATGTACTCCCCTAATGTTAATATCAATGTTAGCTTCTTCCTCTGCCCCTAAATCAATCTGCTGTGTCTGGATTGCAGCAGCTAACTCTTCAGATGAAATCACAACCTTTCCATCCACAACTTCCATTTCGGTTCCTTTTACTACTAATTTTTTGTTTTCCATTTCTTTTTCCTCTTTCCTTAAAATATTGTTTTTATTTATATCAATCCACATTACTATGGACCAATAACAACTTCATATGCGATACCTGGATTTTCTTCTTCCTTATTAATGTCAATGTTCGCATTTTCAATTTGTAACTCTGTTTCCTCTGGTAAATTTTTTACCTGTTTTTTCTCATCCATTTTTAATCCTCCATTTCATATGGTGCAAGCACCGTAAATAAACTATAGGTATCAGTTGCTTCCAGCTTTTCTTTTTCCTGATATTTTTGAAAAAGCAAATCAATTTCCTTACGAAATTCCCTCATATCCTCTTCTTCTGCCTTCATGAAATATGCCTTAATTTTATTAGGCTTTTCTGGTGTCATGTTCACATTTTTAATTGCGTTTCTGGTCATTGACGCAAAGTGTTGTGCTGAAAGTAATGCCTTTCTTCTTCTCTCATCATCTTCCATTGCACTACTCTGAATCCGATTCATAATCTCTATTTCATCTGATATGAGATAATAATTTTTTTCAACTTCACCATTAATGGCAACTTCGTTTTCTTCCTTTACAAGTCCTGCATTTACCAGACGTTGTAAATATAATTGTACAGAATACACAGGCATTCCTAATCTTCTTGCAATCTCCTTCCTTGTTTTCAACTGATCCATGAGACAAAATAAAATGTCCATTCCTCTCCCTGCTAGCAGGTCATCTTCTAATTGCTCATTTTCTTCTACCATATTCATGTTATAGATACATGCAATGTCACTCACAAAAATCACCTCTCCTTCAAATTTCTACGGCATCCACCAATTTTTCAGCATCATCTGCACCAATTGCTGCAAACCCCATATTATTTTCTACCAACAATTGTCTTGCTGCTCTGTCTACATCTGCCTTACTTATCTTTTTAATTGCCCGTATCTCATTTTCAATGTAAAAGTTAATATCCATTGCTCCACATTTGCCAATGTACCGAAGGTGTTCTGTCATATTATCAACAGATAAAAGCATATTCGTTTCCATGACCTTCTTTTCCCTAATAATTTCCTCTTCCAAAAAGCCATTTATTCTCGTTTCAGCAAGTACTTTGGACATTGCTTTCGCCGCCTCAATGCTTTTTTGTTTGTCACAAACAACAGTAAAACCAAGTGTTCCTCTTTTCCTATAAAAACTTGCGAAGCCTCCAACTGTGTATGCCAAACCACGTTTTGTCCTGATTTCTTTCACTATCCTTGATTGAAATCCCCCACCACCCAAAATACGAACCATCATTTCTGTTGGCAATCTTCTCTGATCATCATATCCCGGTGAACGAAATCCTATAGACAAAACCGTACTTACACCGCTTCCCTTATTAATGTATATTCCTGGCGTACTGTCTACTGCCTCTTCTTCCGTTTCTTTCTTAACATCCTCCCAACAACTGAACTCTCGTTCAATCAGTTCAAGTACATGCATATATTCTATATTTCCTATTACCACGATGGATGTATTTTCTGGTACATATGCTCGTCTGACGAGTCCTTTTATCTGTTCCGGCGTTGCTTCTCTGATATTATTCATATTTCCCATAATAATTTTACCGGTTCCCATATTGCCCCATAGTGCCTGACTCGTCCGTTCTTTAATTTGTTGAAAAGAAGAATAAAAACCTGTTGCTTCCTGCAATACAACTTTCTTTTCATTTTCAAAATTTTCATTTTCAAAATTTCTGTTTTTCATTGCAATATGTGCTAACGCACAAATACAAGTTTCTAATGTATTGGCAAGCCCGGTAAAATGAAAACAAGTGTACTCCTTCGTTGTGGCAGCATTATACATAACTCCATTATCTGTTATTTCTGCTATCAGATATTTATATTGTTCATTTATCACATCCTCTGCATTCATAAGCAAATGCTCTGCTAAGTGTGAAAGTCCATTAAATTCATCTGATTCATACGAACTTCCCTGTTTTACCCATAATCCACAAGAAACTGTTTTCACTTCTGGAATCTTATGCAAAATAATTTTTAATCCATTCTCTAAATAAGCATTTAAAACATCATACACACTTTTCTTTTCCTTTCCTATTCTCCTGTTGCTTTTTATTATATAGAATCCAGCTAAATTCGTAATATAAGTAACCAGAAACAAAAAAGTTTCCATTTATGTATACATCGAATTTATTGATATACATTGTCTTTTTCTTTTTTCCGCTATATAATTTATCTTAAAATATATGTTGATTAGAGGTTATTACAAATGAGTGTCAGAAATGCAGGAAAAACAATCCGCGAAGCACGGATCAAAGCGGGGTTAACACAGGAACAGTTATCCGAAGGGGTATGTTCTGTTCTCTCTCTTTCAAGAATCGAAAATGGTTCCGCCGGTGTCAGTCCTGTCACATTTCAAGCACTTATGGCTCATGCGGGTGCTCCCTGCGAAGTTTACCCGATCTTTGCAAGCAGAACAGACTTTGACTGTTTCTATACCCTCAATCGTGCGCGCTTCTATCTGGGTTCCTGGCAGTTAAGTCAGGCATATGAGGAATTAAATAAGCTGGAAGAATGGAACTTTGCAGATAACAAACTCTATTATCAGGAATATCTTTATTTAAACGGTCAGATTCAGGTGTGCTCTGGCTGTGCAGACCATCATGCCCTTTATGACCTTTTTTCTTCCGCGCTCCATATAACACGTCCTGAAATTGACTATTCAGATTTTCATCATCTTTTATTATCTATTGTTGAAATCGAACTGCTTATTGGAGTTGCACAGGAATTACTTTATCTGGGAAAAAGCGATCTTTGTTATAACATCTGTTCACAAATTGCTTCCTATCTTGCAAACGCTGAAATCGATTACCTGAAAAAAGATTCTTTATATGCACAATACGCCATTGTCTACACAAAATATTTATTAGAAATGAAAGATTACAACGAGGCTCTTTCCATAGCAGACAGTAACCGCCACAAAATGGTACAGAATTCTGATGATTCCGCTTTATTGGAATTAACTTTTCTGACTTCTCTGGGTTACTATTATACTGGCGAAATTGAAACTGCCTACACCTATTTTAAGAATACCTTTTATGCGGCTCATTCCATTGAAAGCTGCTATGCCACCATTTGCAGAAACTATGTTTTAAGCAGACATCTGTTTTCACTAGATGATTACCTGGCACAAATGGATGATATTCCTCTGATTATTTTTCCAATCAAAAAAGCCATAAACACCTCTGATTTAACAGATGGTACTTATGACTTTTTCTCCCCTGACATTTTAACAATTGGCAGATTAATTCATGACCTTCGTACCGAACAGAGTATTTCACAGATTGTATTATGTCAGGGATTATGTTCGAAATCCAAGCTTTCAAAAATTGAAAATGACACCCTGCAGCCAGATATCTTTTTAACAGAGGCTTTATTACAGCGGCTTGGCAGATCAGAACGCGGTTTTACTTTCTGGGGAAGCGAACGTGAAAGTAAAATCTATGAATTAAAATTTAAGTTAATGCATACTCCAAAATATCAGATTGATACCGTGTCACTGCATTTAAGCCAATTAGGTTCTGTACTTACTCAAAAAGATGTTTTACCAAAACAATTATTTGATTTAAGTTACGCAATAAACAGTACACTATCTTCTCAGGAAAAAATAAAAATTTTGTCAAATGCATTATCATACACTCTGCCAGATTTTGATATACATCTTATTTATAATTATCGATTATCATGGGCAGAACTTTCACTCTTAACAAATATTGCTATTAACTATCAATCAATTGACCCAAATAAAAGTATTTTATATTTTTCTAAAATTCTTGACTATTGCGGATTAAATTCATTTGATATTTGTTTTACAGCCACTTTTCTTTCGCCTGTTTTGACATTTTTTTGCACAAATTTGTACATAGACAAACATTTTTACAAATTATTAGATTTATTCTCCGAAAAATATTTTAGTGCTCAAAAGAAAGTCTTATGCAATTTAGGATACTTCTTTTTTTATTATGCGCAGGCTCTTGGAGAAGTTCACAACTATACTATGGTAAAATGTTATGGTCATTATGCCTGCGCTATTCAGGAGCTTTATGAAACTAAACCAAATTCCGATGTTCTAAAAGAATACTTATTGAAAGATTTTGATATCACTCTGGTTTAGGCAATCCATTGAACCCCATCAATTACAGTTTCTCCATAAGGCACAATCCCATCACTGCTTACTCCACCAAACAATGTAAGCAGTGAACAGGCAAGCATCATTCCTGCAACCATCTTTTTGATTTTGTTTTTCAGATTTTTCTTCATGTTTTTCTCTCCTCTTCATTTGTTTTTCTTCTCCATTTTATCTGCCTCCACCAAAAAAGAACATTACATAAACGGAAACTTTTTTGGTTCCATTTATGTAATGTTCCTTTTTGTTTTCTGCTTTTATTTACCTTGCATCTCATGTTCGCCATCATGAAAACCTTATTTTCCTGCGACCGCTACCCCATGAAATTCGACCGCAAATGGTCCGTCATAATCTTTATCTTTATAACGCTCGGTGGAAAATGCCATATCTTTCTGTAATTCCAACAGATTGCCGCTGACGGAACCTCCGGTTACCGGTGTCACTTTCTCACCGTCAGAAAGATATGCCAGACGGATCTCGCCGCCAAAATATCCGCTTAAGCTATCCATGGAGAAGTCAGAAAAACTTACCACATAAAGGTATGGTTCTTTTTTCATCTCCTCAAAAGCTTTTGTGCCATTATCCAGTTTTACCGCACTGTAGATTCCGGTCGGCTCGACACCTAAATAGTATGCAAACCGGGCATTTCCATGAATTGCCTTCAGTTCTCCCTCTTTTAATAGTGTAAGATCTTTCATCGGGATTCCCTCACTTGAATAAGGATTGGATGCATGGAGCGTGATATTTAATTTTTCTCCCTGCACTTTTTCTCCCTGCACATCCATTCCTGCCTGATAGTTAGAATAACCCGGATAGACCATGCCGGAGGATGACCGATCCATGTAAAAATCGATCAGTGTGCGCACATTTTTTCCGGAAAGAAGCAGCTTATAGTTTCCTTTTTCCGGTGCTTCTGTCGCCCTTGCCCTGTCGCATACCCGTTCCAATGCTTCTTTTGCCTGTGCCGTCAGTGCCTCTGTGTCAAGATCATCATATGCGAACTCCTGATACTGCTCGACATCCTGTGGTGTAATACACTGTACGACAAACTCTCCGTTCACACTGTTTTTTTCATAGGAAACATCAATACCCTCTGAATTGTAAATCGCAGTCGTCGTTTTTTCCATGAAAAACTCAGCCGTATTGATAAATGCATCGTCCTGCACATCCACGCAGTAAAGCGCTTTTACAAATGCATCTCCGATCTCCTCAAGGCTTTTTCCACAAAGTGTGCTTTTTACCTGCACTTTATCCTCTTTTTTCCCTTTTGGAAGTTCAAAAAATGGATTTTTTACAAAGGAAGCTGCGTAATAAGCACCTTTTACCGCCTTATCTACTTCCTCCTGTGTCATCTCCGGAAAAATGTTGATATTTGCGGAACCACGCATTTTCTTTCCGTCTGCCTCAAAATCACGGTAAATGGTAACCGCAGACACCGCATCCTGTTTCATCCTGCGCATATCAAGGTCTTTTTTTATAAAATAAAGTTCTGCACCTTCAGTTGTTTTTTCTGTGACAGAGTAGGTCTGAATCTCATTTTTTCTGATTGCCTGTAATATTTTTTCTCGCATTGTTTTTCCCCTTTCTAGCCCAGTCTGATTTTCGCTTTGATGTATGGGCCGCCGTCCGATACTTTTACCCATTCTTTGTGTCCTTTTCCACAGTAGCCGGTTCCTGCAAGTTCACATTTATCGGACATCATGGAAATGGATTTTAACAAGTCCGGTACATATCCGGTCAGAACGATCGGAGAAAATACTTTTCCGGTAAATTTGCCGTCTTTGATCTCTCTTGCAATGTCAACCAGACACTGGATTCCCCAGTTTTTCGGATCTTCCATGCCGCTGCTTGCATTTTCCAGATAAAAACCATAGGAAATGGAGGAGATCATATCTTCCACTTTATCGGTTCCAGGTTCAAAGAAAGTATTAGTCATTCGCGTGTACGCCTTGTGGCTGTTCTTCTCCCTTCTTCCGTTTCCGGTCGGTTTTGTGCCAAGTGCCATAGCCGCCTGCGCATCACAGATTCCGGTCTTTAAGATTCCCTTGTCAATGATCACGGTATCCTGTGCCAATGTTCCCTCATCATCAAAAAAGAAAGTTGCAGTCTCAGATGCTGCTGCCGCACCATCATGCATGGTAACTAACGGGGAAGCCACATATTCACCGATATATTTTTCAGCCAAAGCACGTTTTTTCACAAACATATCCATCTCAACACCGTGTCCGAATGCTTCATGCACGATCATGCCTGTGACATCCGGTGCACAGATGCAGTCATACTCGCCCGGTGTGATTGGTTCACTTGTGGCAAGATCATTGAGTTTCTGCACTAATGGTGGGATTTTTGTTTCCATGTCATCTAAAATTTCCATTCCGCCACAGCCGGAGCAGCTGTCAAATGCCATCTTCATCTCCTCGCCCTTCGGGATCAGTCCCATGATCATGCCGTTTGTCCACATGACGTTCTGCGTCATGTCTTTGTTTGGAGATAAAAATAATTTGTGATAAATCTGGTAAACGCATGCTGTCTTGATCTCAACGATTTTTTCATCCTGTGCCATTGCTTTTTCACGCACTGCGCCAAGGCGTTTTACAATCTCCTCATCGCCTAATTCTTCCGGCAAAACTTCATAGTCAGTGCTTTTTTCAAAATGATATGCTTCGTCCGGAATTTCTGGATACTGTTTCACTTTCATGTCATCCGGAAGCTTTTTTGCCCACGGCATCACATGATTTTTTACTTCCTCTGCAATGGTGTCAATCTCATTCTCATCAATGTGGCTGAACGCATATTCTCCATAGCTCTCGCCATCGTATACTTTTACCACATATCCTAACTCCACAAACATGTTCTCCATAATGCTGATTCCCTGTTTTGAAATGGTGTACTGTTTGCCTTTTGAATCTGTCATCAGAATGGATGCATACGAATATGTCTGCAGCAATCTATCTAATAATTGTTTCAGGACTGGTTTTTTCTGTTCGATCAGTCTGCTGGATGTAACCTTCATTCCTTTTCCCTTTACCTTTCATGTTTTCGTTGTCCTTATCGACTATCTCAGTATAGAAAATGGTGTTATATTTGTAAATAGCTTTCATGTAAGTGGTAAAGTTTGTACCGTAAGACGTAAAAAAAGACCTTGCAGAGTTTATACACTCCACAAAGTCTTTTTCATCTTTTATAAATAATATTGCCTGTTTTATTTGAAGTAAGCCACACCTGATTCAAAGATCTTGATATCCTGCTCTCCGTAAATGTTCATTGCAACGCTTCTGTCACGTCTCTCGGAGTGAGCCATCTTACCAAGCACACGTCCGTCCGGGCTTGTGATACCCTCAATTGCCATGTAGGAACCGTTGACATTCCACTCTTCATCCATGATTGGAACTCCTGCTTCATTCACATACTGGGTAGCAACCTGTCCGTTTGCAAAGAGCTTGTCTAACCACTCCTGTGGTGCTACGAAACGACCTTCACCATGGGAAGCCGGATTGCAATATACCTTACCAAGCTCTGCACCCTGTAACCATGGGGACTTGTTGGAAACAACTTTTGTGTAAACCATTTTGCTCACATGACGTCCGATGGTGTTGTATGTCAGAGTCGGTGACTCAGCTGACTGCGGGCGGATCTCTCCGTAAGGAACTAATCCTAATTTGATGAGTGCCTGGAATCCGTTACAGATACCAAGTGCAAGTCCGTCTCTCTCATTTAACAGCTTCATGACTGCCTCTGTCATCTTCGCATTGCGGAATGCAGTCGCAAAGAATTTTGCAGATCCATCCGGTTCGTCACCGGCGGAGAATCCACCCGGGAACATAATGATCTGGGACTGTTCGATTGCTTTTACAAACTCATCTACAGATTCACGGATGTCATTTGCATTCATGTTTTTGAATACCTTAACGATGGTATTGGCACCTGCACGCTCAAATGCGTCTGCACTGTCGTACTCGCAGTTAGTTCCCGGGAATACCGGGATGAATACAGTTGGTTTTGCCACTTTGTTTTTGCATACATAAATGTTGTCCGCTTTGTATAATCCTGTTTTAACTTCATCCTTATTCTCTGTTGCACGGGTTGGGAAAACTTTTTCCAACGTAGCTGTCCATGCGTGTAATGCTTCCTCCATGGAAATTCTCATGTCACCGTAAATAAAGCTTTCTTCTTCATTTACCCATCCGACAAGTGCTTCGTATCCTGCAAGTCCTGCTGCATCGAATGCTGCTTTTACCTCTGCAACTTTTTCAGCCGGAACTTCTGCCACAATGTTACCGAATCCCGGAGCGAATAATGTTTCTTTGGAAACATCTTCATTTACTGTAACACCAAGCTTGTTACCGAATGCCATTTTGCTGACTGCTGCTACAAGTCCTTTTCCGTCAAGTGCATAAGCGGATACGATCACGCCAGCCTGGATCAGTGCATGGATGGTATCGTATAATTTCATGACCTGTGCGTAATCCGGAAGGTCAAATTCATCTTTTTTAATTGTAAACAGTACTAACTGGTCTCCCACTGCTTTTAATTCCGGTGTGATGATATCTTTTTCTTTTGCGATATCCACAGCGAAGGAAACAAGTGTTGGTGGAACGTCAATATCATTGAAGGTTCCGGACATGGAATCTTTTCCACCGATAGATGGAAGTCCGAAGCCGATCTGTGCATTGTAAGCACCGAGTAATGCTGCAAATGGCTGGCTCCAGCGTTTTGGATCTTCGCTCATTCTGCGGAAGTACTCCTGGAAAGTGAAACGTACTTTTTTATAGTCACCGCCTGCAGTTACGATTCTGGATAAAGATTCTAATACTGCGTAAACAGATCCGTGGTATGGGCTCCAGCTTGATAAGTATGGATCAAAACCATAAGACATCATTGTCACGGTATCGCAGTCTCCTTTTGCAACCGGAAGCTTTGCAACCATGGACTGTGTCTCTGTGAGCTGGTATTTTCCACCGAATGGCATGTAAACGCTGTTCACACCGATGGAACCGTCGAACATCTCCACAAGACCTTTCTGGGAGCAGACATTTAAGTCTGCAAGCTCTGTCATCCATGCAGCTTTCATATCATTTGCCGCAACTGCCTCTGCTACCTTTGGTGCTGCGATCTTTTTGAAATAATTTTCTTTTTCCTCAGGCATCTCAACTTCTACGTTGGTCTCCTGATGTGCACCGTTTGTATCTAAGAATGCTCTGGAAAGATTTACGATCTCTTTTCCTCTCCACTCTAACACAAGTCTTGGATCCTCTGTCACAACTGCAACTTCCACTGCCTCTAAGTTTTCCTCAGCTGCGTATCCTAAGAAGGTCTTAACATCCTCCGGAGCTACAACAACTGCCATACGCTCCTGGGATTCAGAGATTGCAAGCTCTGTTCCGTCAAGTCCGGCGTATTTTTTCGGAACTTTATCTAAGTTAATGCGAAGTCCGTCTGCTAATTCACCGATTGCCACAGACACACCGCCTGCACCGAAATCGTTACATTTTTTAATGATGTGGGCAACTTCCTCACGGCGGAATAATCTCTGGATCTTACGCTCCGTCGGAGCATTACCTTTCTGTACTTCTGCACCGCAGACAGAAGTGGACTGTGTATTATGTGCCTTGGATGAACCTGTTGCACCACCGATACCGTCACGTCCGGTACGTCCTCCGAGTAAGATAATGATATCGCCTGGATCAGAAGTCAGTCTCTGAACTGCACGTCTTGGAGCAGCACCCATAACGGCACCGATCTCCATACGTTTTGCGACATAATCTGGATGGTATACTTCTTTTACATAACCGGTTGCAAGTCCGATCTGGTTACCATAGGAACTGTAACCGTGAGCTGCCTCGCGGACAATTTTCTTCTGTGGAAGTTTTCCCGGCAACGTGTCTTTCACAGATACAGTCGGGTCTGCTGCTCCTGTCACACGCATTGCCTGGTATACATAGGTACGTCCTGACAACGGATCACGGATCGCACCACCGAGACAGGTAGCTGCACCACCGAACGGTTCGATCTCTGTCGGGTGGTTATGAGTCTCATTTTTGAAGTTTACAAGCCATTCTTCTGTCTGTCCGTCCACTTCAACCGGAACTACGATAGAGCATGCGTTGATCTCATCGGATTCTTCCTGATCCTGTAATTTTCCTTCTTTTTTCAGGCGCTTCATGGCAAGTAATGCGATATCCATTAAGCAGACAAACTTGTCGGAACGTCCTTCATAAAGATTTTTGAATGTATTCAGATAGTCATTGTAAGTCTCTTCGATCGGTTTTTTATAAAATCCGTCATCAAACTTCACGTCCTTTAACTCTGTGGAGAATGTCGTATGACGGCAGTGGTCTGACCAGTAGGTATCAAGAACACGGATCTCTGTTACGGATGGATCTCTGTGTTCTTCCTTTTTAAAGTAGTTCTGGATATGTAAGAAATCCCTGAATGTCATAGCAAGGTTTAAAGAACTGTAAAGCTCTTTCAACTGTGCTTCCGGCATATCTGCAAATCCCACAAAAGAGATCACATCAGCAGGATCTTCAAAATTCTGTACCAAAGTCTCCGGTTTCTCAAGACCTGTCTCTCTGGAATCAACCGGATTGATGCAGTGATGCTTGATCGCCTCTAACTGCTCCTCTGTGATATCGCCTTCGATCACATAAGTAGTTGCGGTACGGATAACCGGTTCTTCCTCTTCGTTTAATAATTTCACACACTGCTCTGCTGAGTCTGCTCTCTGGTCAAACTGTCCCGGTAAGTATTCTACGGAAAAAGTTTTTGCATTTCCAAGTTCGAACTCTTCTTCAAAAACCATATCTACCGGTGGTTCTGAGAAAACAGTTCCCAATGCTTTTTTGTATGTTTCCTCTGAAATATTCTCTATATCGTAACGAATCAGTTCACGTACACCTGTCACGGAAGAAATTCCAAGATAATTCCTGATCTCAGTCTGTAACTCTTTCGCTTTGACTGCAAAAGCCGGTTTCTTCTCTACATAAACTCTTCTTACCTTGCTCATAAATGTTCCCTTTTCCTTTCGCGATATGTTTTCTTTTATTCTGCTTCTGACATGATTTTTTCTGCCACGCTAGATATTACGCTTCGCAATTATGACGTACTGAGTCATTGCGATTCAATCTTAGGATAGTATAACATATGGTATTAGATTAGCATAATTAATATATTTAATTTGTTTTATAAGTTTATTTAATATTTAATCTACTATTTATCACGCACACTTCACACTCATTTAATCATAAGAATCGATTGACACAATTATAAGTACGTCTTATAATTATATCTATTCAGGCACATCAGTCTATATATACGCTCATTATAATCTGAGGTTTTCTCTGACATGGAAACCTTATTGGAAAGGTACACGCATTTTTATGGATATCAACTACGAGTTATATAAAGTTTTTTATTATGTTGCAACCTCTTTGAGTTTTTCCGAGGCAAGTAAACAGTTATACATTTCACAGTCGGCTGTCAGCCAGTCGATCAAGACATTGGAGAAAAAATTAGAGCAGCCTCTTTTCATCCGGAGCACGAAAAAAGTACAGCTCACCCCTGCCGGAAAAGTACTCTTAAAGCACATTGAGCCTGCCATGAACTTAATCCAGCGCGGTGAGAGCCAGCTTCTCGATTCTGGCAGCCTTGGACTTGGACAGCTCCACATCGGTGCCAGCGATACGATCTGCCGTTACTTTTTAGTTCCTTATTTAAAGCAGTTCCACAAGAAGTTTCCAAATGTGCCAATCAAAGTAACCAATGCAACTTCTGTAAGCTGTGTGGATCTCTTAGAGCAGGGAAAAGTGGATCTGATCGTGACGAACTTCCCAAATGCACATTTGAATCATTCCTATATTCAGAAAACAGTCTGCAATTTTACCGATGTTTTCATTGCGAACCCTGCCTACTTCAATCTGAAACAGCAGGAGATTCCGTTTGAAGAACTGAAACAGTATCCGATTCTCATGCTTGACCGCAAGAGTACGACAAGTGAATTTCTGCACAATCTGTTTTTACAGCATCAGTTGGAACTGATCCCGGAAGTGGAATTAAGCAGTAATGACCTGTTGATCGACCTTGCCCGCATCGGACTTGGAATAGCCTTTATCCCGGACTACTGCTTAAGCCGGGAATCCAAAGACCTGTATGTTGTGAAAACAAAAGAAAAACTACCATCCCGTCAGATGGTAGCTTCGATAAATCCAACTTTGCCAGTGTCACAATCTACGGAAGAATTTTTAAAACTCCTGCCGGAGTTATAAACCGGAGTTTAACTGGCGTAGTGTCGCAGATTCTGTGGTGCGGTTATAGGTTGTGAAGGGCAGATATAAGCGTCCTCTC
>OBXH01000863.1_pt1 | contig 20335 bp, 16 predicted proteins | sample 1538101 | NCBI WGS metagenome assembly OBXH01 (sample SAMEA2580141, study PRJEB22360) | human gut metagenome | biome: human gut; feature: human-associated habitat; material: faeces | place: Denmark | collected 2008/2010 | reverse complement strand
ACCTACGACCCACTGGTCCCAAACCAGTTGCGCTACCAAGCTGCGCTACTCGCCGTCAGATTTCTCAATTAAGAGAAGATGGGGTGGCTAATGGGATTCGAACCCACGACAACTGGAATCACAATCCAGGGCTCTACCAACTGAGCTATAGCCACCACTACAAATCTTGTTACGCGGTATTACTACCACCGCAGCTCAAGCGCCGGGACTAAATGGCGCGCCCGACAGGATTCGAACCTGAGACCTCTGCCTCCGGAGGGCAGCGCTCTATCCAGCTGAGCTACGGGCGCTTAGCGCCGTTGCGGGGGTGGATAATACGGACTTCCCACCCCTCTGTCTAGTCCCTTTTTAAATAAATTGCGCGTTTGGTTACGGTTTGTGCGTTTTGCTGCTTATTCCTCCAGTTTATGCGCTTTACCGTGGCGATTAAGCCCAAAAACTTTATAAATCGCCGTCACCGTCAGCATAAAGATGATGCCGACAAACAGCGACATACGCGTATCTTCATTAAAGTACATGCCGATCAAAACGCAAATCAGGAACGCCATTGTTACGTAGTTGGCCCACGGGAACAGGATTGAGCGGAACGGATGGCTGGCAATTGCTGCTTTATGCGCACGACGAAAACGCAGCTGGCTTATCAATATCACAAACCATGGCACCATCCCCGGAAGCACGCTGGCACTGTAGACGTAAACAAACACACGCTGCGGATTGGGAATGATGTAGTTCAGGCATGAGCCAATTAGCAGAATAGCAATAGATACTGCCACACCCGCAACCGGTACGCCGTGACGGGAAACTTTCGCCATTGCCGCCGGTAACTGACGGTTTTTCGCCAGTGCGTAGAGCATACGTCCGCAACTGTACATGCCGCTGTTACAGCCAGAGAGCGCAGCCGTCAGAACCACAAAGTTGATAATGCCCGCCGCTGCGGTAATGCCGATTTTGGCGAAAGTCAGTACGAACGGGCTACCGTTGCTGCCTATTTCATTCCACGGGAAGATAGTAACGATAACGAAAATCGCGCCAACGTAGAAAATCAGGATTCGCCACAGCACCTTGCCTACGGCACTGCGCAGCGTCACCTGCGGATTCTTCGCTTCACCGGCAGTAATGCCAATCAGCTCCACGCCCTGGTAGGACGCCACCACAATACACAATGCGGTCAGGAACCCTTTCCAGCCACCAGCAAAGAAACCGCCATGCTCTGTGAGATTGCTAAAACCAATCGACTGCCCGCCATTGCCAAAGCCAAAGAAAATCACGCCCAGGCCAATGACAATCATCACGATAATCGTGGTGACTTTGATCATCGCGAACCAGAACTCGATTTCGCCGTACAACCTCACCGCAGCCAGATTCGCCAACGCCACCAGCGCCACCGCGATCAATGCGGGTATCCACTGCGCCATCTCCGGGAACCAGAACTGGACATAAACGCCAATGGCGGTGATTTCTGAGATCCCCACCGCCATCCACATAAACCAGTAAGACCAGGCGGTGAGATAACCAAAGAACGGGCTCATATAACGATGCGCGTAAACGGCGAACGAACCGGTAACCGGTTCGAGGAACAACATTTCGCCCATTGAACGCATGATGAAAAAGACGAACAGCCCGGCGATGATATAGGCCAACAATACGGATGGCCCGGCCCATTTCAGGGTACTGGCGGCCCCCATAAACAGGCCGACGCCAATGGTGCCCCCCAGGGCGATGAGTTCGATATGTCGAGCTTCCAGCCCACGCTGTAGCTCTGGTTTGTTATCTGCCATAAATCCTCGTGTTGTGTTTGCATGCTTTCCGGTGTTACCGGTTATCGTTATGGGTACATCGAGTGTTGCGAATGTTTTCGTAATTCAGGAGAAATGGCAAATAAAGCATTAAAAATTTGAATGCTTTGTGTAATAAAAAAGCAGACAGGCGACGAAATGACCACTTCGTCGCTTTACAAAGAGAGGAAAATCAGAGGTTGCCGGTGTAATGCCAGCGTAAATAACGCAGCAAACGAAGCTGACGCTTAATGCGGCTCGGCTGCGAAAGCAGGCGGTAGAGCCACTCCAGCCCCAGCGTTTGCCAGATTTTCGGTGCGCGTTTTACGTGACCGGTGAAAACATCGTAGGTCCCGCCAACGCCCATATACAGCGCATCTGGATGCACCAGACGGCAGTCGCGCATGAAGATCTCCTGCTTTGGCGATCCCATCGCAACGGTGACGATTTGCGCTCCGCTGGCATGAATGCGTTCAAACAGCGCCTGACGCTGCTCGGGTTTAAAATAACCATCCTGACTGCCAACGATATTCACATTCCACTGGTTGCGCAGTTTAGCTTCAGTTTGCGCCAGCACTTCAGGTTTACCGCCCACAAGAAATACCGGCGTCCCTTCTTTGCCTGCGCGCGCCATCAGCTCTTCCCAGAGATCGGCACCGGCAACGCGGGAAACCTGCGCCTGCGGGTACTTTTTACGTACTGAACGTACAACGCTTATGCCATCCGCATATTTAAATTCGGCAGCGTTAATTAACTCCCTGACCTCAGCGTTATCTTCAATGGTCAGCATTTTTTCGGCATTAATGGCAACCAGCGTTCCCTGCTTAAGCTGCCCGTCAGCGAACAGATAATCGAGGGCATGCTGCATATCACGCCAACCAATCAACTGTAAGCCACGCAGCGTATAGGTCGGTGCCGTGGTGTTGTTATTCATTGTTATCCTTCAACCTGCGTCCGGAGCGATGATTTTGTTCGTTTATGAATGAGTCCGGCGCTTTCAAAAAGCCAGTACAACAGTTTTGCGATCATCAGACATGCGCCGAAGACCACGATAAAAAAGACCACGCGTGAGACAAACGAATCCAGCCCTTCACGCGCCAGCACGATCATATTGAAGATCGCCCCGAAGCAGAAACTGTGCAATATCGCAGCCTTATAGCGATTAGTCTCGCGGTTGCCCAGCTCATACAGCCAGTCGAACCATTTGATAATCAGTCCAACCACAATCGCCCCGAGCGGGATGAACAACGCGCCGCCCATAACAACCAGTGAGCCTATAAGCGTAGGCGAGATCGCCAGTCCGGAGTGGTTATTCAGCACTTCCCAGGTAAAGTAGTTGGCGGAGTTCAGTACCATACTCGGGCGACCCGGCCACAACCAGGAAGGGATAAAGACATAGAAATCGCGGACAATGGGAGCCAGGCCCTGGAAGTCGATGTTGTCGTAGTTCTGCAACAGCAATGCCAGATTCTCCCACGGCGAAAAGGTGTCGCGAGTGAGATAGAGAAACGTATAGAACGCTTCATCGCCGCTCACATTCATTCCATAGCGTTTTAGCGCCAGCCAGAACATGCCAACAATCCCCAGCACGCCCGCTGCCGCCAGCATCCACAACGAAATCCAGCCGCGAATAATGCCAATAAACAGGAAGATAGCGAATGCGATGATGATATTGGCGCGAGTGCCGCCGACAATCATATAAGTCAGCAAGCCAAAAGCGACCGTGCTGACGAGGAAAAACAGCCACGCTTTGCTGTCCTGGCGCAGAAAGTAGACCACCAGCATCGCCGGGATGAAAAAGTAAAAGAAGCGTTTTAACGCCACGCCGGAGACTTCACTGGAGAAGATCTGACTGTAGGAGTTAAGCCGGAACAGCAAAAAGCCGTTGTGCATGAAGAAGATGCCGACGCTTACCAGCGCGATGCCCATCAGGATCACCCACGTGAGATTGGTTTCCACGCGGTTCATGGTAAACAGCGGACGGCGCGGTACATCAGCAACGCGTTTGCGTAGGCGGGTTTTGTAGGTGACGTAGTAAACCGCGTAGAAGCAGCCCGCAGAAAGCAACGCCTGCAACAAGATTTCTGGCGGCGCGACACCAACATCAAAGCGAAATACCAGCACGCTGGTCAGCGGGAAGCCGAAGAAAAAGGTGAGCAAAAACAGCAATGAAAAGAAGACATTGAAGTTAAAGCGCACACGGCGAAACTCAAACCAGGTCAGCGTGGCAATAAACAGCGTGCAGAGCAGCCAGACAACAAACAGGCCACTGAATTGCAGCAGACTCATGCGACCTCCCCGGCGGCAATCGCCAACGCCCGCTGCCAGCCTTGTAGATAGTTAGGGCTAAAGAAGGCAATGGTGTTTTTATCCACCGACGCCAACTGGCGCTGCGCTTCACGCACAATATCCTCGTTGAGATCATCGGTAGTAAACAGTACTGGCAAATGCTGTTCCGTCATATCCTGCCAGAACGGATTTTCCCGGTTAAGCACGCAAGGAATGCCCGCCTGAATCAGTAAGCAAAGCGTACCAATGCCCTGCTGGCGGGCAAAAATAAAGTAACCGAGATCGCACTGGCGAAGTAGCGTCAGATAGGCGTCAAATTCCAGTTTTTCGCTCAGAACTTGTAGGTTTTCTTCGCTGAATAACGCCAGTCCCGCCTGACGAACTTCCTCGATGTACGCTTCGTTATTAGGCGGATATCCCATCGGCACCACCACTTTTACCGTATCGCCAAATTGCTGATGAACAGCGCGCAAGGCAGCAATATGCTCATTGCTGCGGTCACCGGAGTTCCCCACCAGAATGGTCATTTTTCCTTCACGTTGCCGATCGTTCGCCATCGTATTAAGAGAAGGGTCCATCCGCGTCGGGAAGTACAGCAGTTCTCCCCGCACCTTTGGATGCGTTTTGGCAAAAAAGCTCAAATCACCGCGGGTGGCAAATACACAGCCGACTCTCTTTTGCGCCAGGCGACGTAGCGGGTAAAAAAGCTTATATCTCAAGCCACTGGAAAGCTCATACAGGTCTGCTCCCCAGATATGCCAGAAAAACTGGCTGGGCTTAATGCCACCCCTCAGCAGAGCCAGCCACAGTTTGGGATTGAACTGACCGTGGAAAAAAAATCGCTGCTGACGGTTAGCTTTTGCTTTCGCGATGACCGCTTCCGCCAGCGATTTTTTCCCAGGGAAAAATTGCACAGAAAGCGCCGGACAGCTATCACTTAAGCCGTCGTCCTTGCCAGCAACCATAAACTCGCGCGCGTGCCCGCTCGTCGCGGCCAGCGCGTCGTTGAAAAACCGCAGAACGGTTCGGTTATGGTGAGGGATATCCGATCCCAGTACGTGAATCAGTACAGTCATGCCCGCCTACGCCAGAGTAAAAACACGCCACAACAAAGAGAAAAATAGACGATATAGGTTGCCATATAGGCCTGTGCTGCGCCCAGTGCGCCATGCGCAGGGATTAGCCAGTTGGCAAATACCATCAATAAAGTGAACTGGCTGATTTCCGCCAGAATATAAAACCGCAGTGACGCTTTGGCGATCACCAGATAACCAAAGACATAAGCGCCCACTTTTAACACATCACCCACCAACTGCCAGGCAAAGAGATCGCGCATAGCGGTAAATTTATTCGACAACAGCAGCCAGATAGCAAAATCACGCAGCAACCAGACGGTAAAACTCGCCGCCGCCACTGCCGGTAAGACGAATTTCAGCGATTTAACCACTTCCCGGGTGATATCGCGCTTTTCCGTTAACCGCGACAACGTGGGCAGCAAATATACGCTGAACGATGCCGTAATAAATTGCAGGTAGGCATCGGAAATACTGCTCACCCCTTGCCAGATCCCCACTTCATCCCAGCTATACTGCGCCGCCAGCAGTTTACGCATCATGATGTAAGCAACAGGCAAGGTCACCGACGTAATCAACGCCATGAGCGTAAATTTGCTCAACTGCCCTGCCAGACCGTTATCCCAGCTGGGTTTCAGATAGCTTAACGGGATGACACCACGTTTGATCAACATGATAACAGCAGGAATTACCACCAGCGCGGGAATCAGCGCCAGCCCCAGCAACGCCCCTTCATAACCGCCCAAACGGTAACTGACGTAGTACGCGAGAACGCCAATCAAGCTGCCGACAATCAGAGATAACGCATTACCTGCGGCATCGCGAAAGCCTTTCATCAGCGCCAGTAACAGGTTGCCCCAGGCGATCCCCATTTGCACCAGCGCTACTAAACGCACCAGCCCCTGATAGTCGGTATTACCAAACAATCCCTGGCTGATTGGCGCAGCTGCCAGCACAAAAACCAGCGCCATCAGCGTAGAGAAACCAAGAACCATCGCTGATGAAGTGCCGACCACGCGGCGCAGCTGCTGCGGATTATCATGGTACTGGGCAACGTATTTGGTTACACCGTTAAAGATGCCAGCCCCGGCAAGCACGCCGAGCACGGTAATCAACTGGCGGAAATTTGCCGCCAGCCCAAGCCCCGCCGGACCAAATGACACCGCCAGCAACTTACCGACCAGTAACCCGGCACCAATCTTGACCAGTGTACTGGCCGCCGTCCACAAGGACGCTTTCGCCAACGACATATCAGGAGAAGTAGTTCAACAAAGTCGCAATTACCGTACGCTGATTGACGGGCGACAGGTTGTAGAACAGCGGCAGGCGCAGCAGGCGCTCGCTCTCTTTGGTGGTGTAGCGATCTTCACCGTGGAACTCACCAAAGCGTTCCCCCGCAGGGCAACCGTGCAGCGGAATGTAATGGAACACCGCCATGATTTCCGCTTCTTTCAGAAAGTTAATCAATGCGCTCCGGTCATCAATATCCCGCAGTTTAATGTAGAACATATGCGCGTTCTGCACGCAGCCATCGGGAATCGACGGCAGCTCGATACGCCCGGCTTTCGCCAGAGGTGCTAACGCATCGTAGTAGTTTGCCACAGCGCCAGACGTTGCTGGTTGATACGATCCGCTGCTTCCAGTTGCGCCCACAGGTACGCAGCTTGCAGATCGGACATCAAATAGCTGGAGCCAATATCGCGCCAGGTATATTTATCGACCTGACCACGGAAGAACTGGCTGCGGTTTGTGCCTTTTTCACGGATGATCTCGGCTCGTTCGATCAACGCTTTATCGTTAATCAGTGTCGCGCCGCCTTCACCACCCGCCGTGTAGTTTTTGGTTTCATGGAAGCTAAAGCAGCCAATATGACCAATGGTTCCCAGCGCACGCCCTTTGTAAGTGGACATCACGCCCTGAGCGGCATCTTCCACCACAAACAGATTATGCTTCTTCGCCAACGCCATAATGGTGTCCATTTCGCAGGCCACACCCGCGTAATGGACCGGCACGATAACGCGCGTTTTGTCGGTGATCGCCGCTTCAATCAGCGTTTCGTCGATGTTCATGGTGTCCGGGCAAACATCCACAAAGACGATTTTCGCGCCACGCAGCACAAAGGCATTGGCGGTGGAGACAAAGGTGTAGCTCGGCATGATCACTTCATCGCCAGGCTGGATATCGAGCAGCAGCGCCGCCATCTCCAGCGAAGCGGTGCAGGATGGCGTCAGTAACACTTTGGCGCTGCCAAAACGTTGCTCCAGCCACTGCTGGCAGCGACGGGTAAAACCACCATCGCCGCACAGTTTGCCGCTACCCATTGCCGACTGCATATAGTCGAGTTCGGTTCCCACCACCGGCGGTGCGTTAAATGGAATCATGTGATCACCTGTATAACCAGTACGCGGTGCTTTCTACATTCGCACCACTTTGTATGTATCGTTTAAGCGCGGCGGTGTTGCCCATCTGGGTCGCCACCCGCAAAGTTGTTTTACCGCGAGCATACGCCCAGTTTAGCGCCGTTTGCATTAGCTCAGCACCTGCACCGCGTCCAGCCAGCAGGCCAATTCGCGCATCTGTCGCATTGAGTTCCCGTAAAGAGACATAACCGCGAATATCGCCGGACGCCGCACGTAAAATCAGACATTGATGATCAAAGGTGCCGCGCACGGCATTTTCAATCCACTGTGCATAAAAGCGACCGCTGGCGTCAGGCGCATACCACGGCGCACGAAAACGGCTTTGCGCAAATGCGGCGCTGGCTAACTGACGTAATGCGGGAATATCGGTCTCTTGTGCCACTACTGCACCGCTATCACTGACATTGTTCACGGGTAGCGCCAAATCAACTTCACCTTCTACCAGGGAGAATCCCAGCTGTTGCAGGGCATCCAGTTCACCCGTATTTGATGCCGCAATTTTGGCCTGCACCCGTGACCACGGCGCTAACGCGTCTGGCGTCAGGAGCGGTGCTTCAGACGTAATGCGCACGATGGCGCTGTTAACACCAAAGAAGGCGTTTTCCCAGGTTAGTGGCTCAATACTGGCGCGGACGGGCACGAAGTAACTCCAGCAGATATTGGCCGTAGCCAGTTTTCGCTAATGAACTGGCAGCACGCTTCACACCCTCGTCATCGAGCCAGCCGTTACGCCAGGCAATCTCTTCCAGGCAGGCAATCTTAAAGCCCTGGCGTTTTTCTACTGTCTGCACAAAAGTGCTGGCCTCAATCAGGCTGTCGTGAGTGCCGGTATCCAGCCAGGCAAATCCGCGCCCGAGCAGTTCAACGGTCAGGTTGCCCGCCTCGAGGTACATCTGGTTGATGGAGGTAATCTCCAGTTCACCACGCTCCGACGGCTTCACCTGCTTTGCGTACTCCACGACTTTACTGTCGTAGAAATAAAGCCCGGTCACCGCCCAGTTTGATTTCGGCTGTTTTGGTTTTTCTTCCAGCGAGATAGCGCGGAAATTGTCGTCAAACTCCACCACGCCAAAGCGTTCCGGGTCCATCACCTGATAGCCAAATACCGTCGCCCCTTCCGTGCGCGCCGCAACATGACGCAGCTTCGGACTGAAGCCCTGTCCGAAGAAGATGTTATCGCCCAGCACCAGACAAGAAGGTTCACCGTTGAGGAAGGTTTCACCGATGATAAAGGCCTGCGCCAGACCGTCCGGACTGGGCTGTTCGGCGTATTCCAGCTGGATACCGAACTCACTACCATCGCCCAGCAGGCGCTGGAAATAACCTTTATCTTCCGGCGTAGTGATGATGAGAATTTCGCGGATACCGGCCAACATCAGCACCGACAGCGGATAGTAAATCATTGGCTTATCGTAAATCGGCAACAGTTGCTTCGATACGCCGCGCGTAATCGGATGCAATCGGGTGCCGGAACCGCCCGCCAGGATAATACCTTTCATGTTTGCCTCCGCTGAAAATTAGCCTTTCAGACCTAAACGCTCGCCCTGATAGCTGCCGTCCTGCACCTGCTTACACCAGCTTTCATTACCCAGATACCACTGCACCGTTTTACGCATTCCACTTTCAAAGGTTTCCTGCGGCAGCCAGCCAAGTTCACGGGCAATTTTCGAAGCATCAATGGCATAACGCAGATCATGCCCCGGACGGTCAGCGACAAAGGTGATCAGGTCACGATAGTGCGCCACGCCGTGCGGCTTATTCGGAGCCAGTTCTTCCAGCAGCTCGCAAATGGTTTCCACAACATCGAGATTCTTACGCTCGTTGTGACCACCAATATTATAGGTTTCACCGACTTTCCCGGTGGTCGCCACGCAATACAGCGCGCGGGCGTGATCTTCAACATACAGCCAGTCACGGATTTGCTGCCCGTTGCCATATACCGGCAGCGGTTTACCCGCCAGCGCGTTGAGGATCATCAGCGGGATCAGTTTTTCCGGAAAGTGGTAAGGACCGTAGTTATTCGAGCAGTTGGTGATAAGCGTCGGCAGACCATAGGTCCGCAGCCAGGCGCGCACCAGATGGTCGCTGCTGGCTTTTGACGCGGAATAAGGGCTACTCGGCGCATACGGCGTGGTTTCGGTGAAGAAATCATCCGTCGAGTGCAGGTCACCATATACTTCGTCGGTGGAGATATGATGAAAACGGAACGCTGATTTTTTATCTTCCGTCAGCGCAGTCCAGTAAGCCCGCGCCGCTTCAAGCAGTGTATAAGTCCCGACAATGTTGGTTTCAATAAACGCTGCCGGGCCGTCAATAGAACGGTCAACATGGCTTTCGGCTGCCAGATGCATGACACAGTCTGGCTGATACTCAGTGAATACGCGCGCCAGTTCTGCCCGATCGCAGATATCAACTTTCTCAAAGGCAAAGCGCTCGCTTTGCGCGACCGGTGCCAGCGACATCAGGTTTCCGGCGTAGGTCAGCTTATCGACCACCACCACCGCGTCGCTCGTTTCGTTGATGATATAACGCACCAGCGCCGAGCCAATAAACCCGGCACCACCTGTTATCAGAATCTTTCTCATCAGCGCCAGACTCCTTTGGCATCGACGACATACTGCTGATGGACGTTGTCGCCATTGATAACTTTGAACTGACTATGATCGACCAGCACCCCCAGCACATCTGCCGTTGCCAGCGCCTCGTCAAGCTGCGCCAGAGTACAAAGCCCGGTCAGTTTCTTCGGCAACTGGTGGATGTTAGGCTCAACAACCAGCGTTTCGCCGCTGTGCCACTGGGCGATCAGTTCAGCGATTTCCATTGCCGGACTTTCGCGCAGGTCATCAATATTTGGTTTAAACGCCAGACCAAAGCAGGCGATTTTCAGTTCACTGGCGCGTTTATCGGTAGCAGCCAGACAATCAAACACCGCCGGTTTCACCTGATCGATAACCCAGAACGGTTTGTGATCGTTCACTTCGCGCGCGGTACGGATAAGCCGCGCCTGCTGGGGGTTCTGTGCCACGATAAACCACGGATCAACAGCGATGCAGTGACCGCCCACGCCAGGGCCTGGCTGAAGAATATTGACGCGAGGGTGACGATTCGCCAGGCGAATCAGTTCCCAGACGTTAATCCCCTGATCGGCACAAATCAGCGACAATTCATTAGCAAAAGCGATATTCACATCGCGGAAGCTGTTTTCGGTGAGCTTACACATTTCCGCCGTCCGCGAGTTAGTGACGACACACTCACCTTCGAGGAAAATTTTGTACAGTTCGCTGGCGCGGGCCGAACAAACCGGCGTCATACCACCAATCACGCGATCGTTTTTAATCAGCTCGACCATAACCTGGCCCGGTAATACGCGTTCCGGGCAGTAAGCAATGTTGACGTCCGCCAACTCGCCCACCTGCTGTGGGAAAGTGAGATCTGGACGCATCTCTGCTAACCATTCTGCCATCTTCTCGGTTGACCCCACCGGCGAGGTGGATTCAAGGATCACCAACGCGCCTTTTTTCAGCACTGGCGCAATGGAGCGAGCAGCCGATTCAACGTAGGTCATATCTGGCTCATGATCGCCTTTAAACGGCGTGGGTACAGCAATCAACCAGGCATCCGCTTCAACTGGCGTCGTGCTCGCTCGTAAAAAACCGCCTTCTACGGCAGTTTTTACTACGCTCGCCAAATCAGGCTCGACGATATGGATTTCGCCACGATTGATGGTATCAACCGCGTGTTGGTTGATATCGACACCAATCACCTGTTTTTGCCTTGAGGCAAACGCAGCTGCTGTAGGCAGCCCGATGTAACCCAGTCCGATAACAGAAATGGTCGCAAAACTCATAGTGATATCCGATTATTTTTTAACGCTTCCAGAATGCGAGAGCATGCCTGACCATCACCATACGGGTTATGGGCGCGGCTCATAGCTTGATATTCGTTTTCGTCTTTTAAAAGACGCGTCACTTCCTCGACAATTCGCTGCTTATCCGTGCCGACCAGACGCACCGTCCCCGCTGTCACCGCTTCCGGACGCTCAGTGGTATCGCGCATCACCAGCACCGGTTTCCCCAGCGAAGGCGCTTCTTCCTGAATGCCGCCTGAGTCGGTCAAAATCAGCCAGGCGTGGTTCATCAGCCAGACAAACGGTAAATACTCCTGGGGATCGATCAGAATGACATTTTTCACATGCCCCAGAATGCGATTGACCGGCTCTCTGACGTTCGGGTTGAGATGCACCGGATAGACAATCTGGATGTCCTGGTGCTTGGTGGCGATGTCAGCCAGCGCATGGCAGATTTCTTCAAAGCCACGACCGAAGCTCTCACGCCTGTGACCGGTCACCAGAATCATCTTTTTATCGGGGTCGATAAACGGGTAATTTGCCGCCAGTTCTGAACGCAGCGTATCGCTGCTCATCACCTGATCACGCACCCATAACAGTGCATCAATAACTGTATTACCGGTAATGAAGATTCGGCTGTCAGCAACGTTTTCACGCAGCAAGTTTTGCCGGGAAGTTTCGGTTGGAGAGAAGTGATACATCGCCAGATGCCCGGTCAATGTACGGTTAGCCTCTTCCGGCCACGGCGAATAGAGATCGCCCGTGCGCAGACCAGCCTCAACGTGACCAACAGGAATACGCTGATAAAACGCCGCCAGGCTGGTTGCCAGCGTCGTCGTAGTATCGCCGTGAACCAGCACGACGTCTGGTTTGAACTCGGCAAGAATAGGTTTTAGCCCTTCCAGAATCCGACAGGTTATCTCTGTAAGGCCCTGTCCTGGCTGCATTATGTTGAGATCGTAGTCAGGTACAATGGAAAAGAGTTTCAGCACCTGATCGAGCATCTCCCGATGCTGCGCAGTGACGCAAACTTTAGCCTCAAAAAAAGGATCTTTTGCCAACGCATGCACCAACGGTGCCATCTTGATGGCTTCCGGGCGCGTACCAAATACAGTCAGTACTTTCACATCGATTCTCTTCGAATAAGCGGCGAGCGCCTTTGCGCTCACCGCAGCAGTGTTGCTATTTCGAGCAACGGCGGGTTAATGCGACCCCAGCCCCGATCAGTCCCCCGACAATGCCCCACATAATCATCAGGAAGGCACGACGTGGGCTATCGCGTTTTACCGGTTCTTCCGGCGTACGCAAATAGCGATAGGTCTGAAAACGCGGATCCAGGGTTGGACCAACATTCAGGGTGTTTAACATGGCCCGATTCTGATCATAGTCGAGATCAAAGGCCGGACCGACGGCCTGTAAATTTTCCAGTCGAGCCTGGAGCATTGGACGCCCAAGCAGGAACATTTCTGAATCAGGTAATTCCTCGGCAGGCACATCTGTCGCACTGCGCGAAATATTATGCTGCTCAGCAATTTTCAGCGCCTGTTCAATACTGTTCATCCGGCGATCGTAGATGGCTTTCGCCACCTCTTCCTGACGCTTCACCTGAGCTTTCATCTGGATGGTGCGTGCCGCCCATGCGCCTTTCAGCTCATCATTCAGATGGCTGGCTGCACGCTGGCTGGCAAAAGCAACATACTGACGTAACAGGTTATTAGCGTCAGGCGCAGTTTCGGCAATCAGCTTCACGCTGTCATTGACCGCGCGGGTGAAGTCACCGGGAATAAACACGATGTTGTTGATCATTTCATCCAGCAACGCCGCATCTGCTTTGCTGTTGCCCACCATCCGCTGCTTGTAATAGTCGGTTTGCAGCCAGAACTCTCTGCGGGTATCCCACGAGGCCAGTTGCATAACAAACTCTTTATAGGCTTCGTCCATGACCGATGGTTGGTCGGCAGAAGCCATGTTTGAACGGACATCCAGGTTACGCAAAAATTGCTGCTGTGAGTAATATCCCCCCAGCATATTCACCGTTGGACGATCGGTAATCGCCGTCGAGCTCCACTCCTGACGAGCAAAAAAAGTATACGCCAGCGCGATTAACGCAAACGCCAGCCCCATGCCAATAATCCATAGCTTCCCAGCCCACAAGGTACGAAACAACCCACGAATATCCAGTTCATTTTCAGCGTCTTCGGCCGGTTTCCCAGGCATTGGTTGTGTCATCACATCCTCATTTATTTGGTTAAATTGGGGCTGCCACCACGATTTCTACGCAGTCTGCGTTTTACGCGCTTAATAAAGCGAGCAACTTTCCAGGCACGCTTAATGCAATATCCATAGAGGAAGAATGCTAGCAAAAAGAGCACCAGCATGACCCACTCCGGGACAAAATGAGAATATTCTGCCAGCACGCCAATGGAAGCGAGCAGTGCTGCGGCAAGGGTAATCAGCACAAACGCCTGGCGGGAAGTAAACCCGGCACGCATGATCAAATGGTGAATATGCTGACGGTCAGGAGAGAATGGGCTCATGCCTTTACGCAGGCGACGGTACATAATCGCCACCATATCCATTAGCGGAATGGCGATAATCCACAAAGCGGTAACCGGGCTGATGGGATGAGTTTTGCCCTGGGTCGTTTCGAGCAGGATCCAGATCACGGTAAAACCAATCAGCGTACTGCCCGCATCCCCCATAAAGACTTTGTAGCGGCGACCCAGTATACCAAGGTTAAGCATGATGTATGGCAGGATGGCGGCGATCATCGCAAAGCACCAGATTGCGAGACTGGTTTGCCCGTCGAACAACAAAATCATACCGATTGCTGCAAACGAGACGCAGGACAACCCGCCCAGCAAGCCATCAATGCCATCAACCATGTTGAACGCATTAATGGCCGCCCAGACGGCAAATAGCGTCAGGAAGTAACCAAACGGTCCGAGCACCATCTCCCAGGAGCCAAAGATATAACCCAGGCTACTGAGATAAAGTTTGCCGAACACCATCATAACAATGCCAACAGCGGCCTGTATGGTGGCACGGATTTTTACGCTGATATCAAAACGGTCATCCAGCGCGCCAATGAAAACAAGCACACCAGCACAAGCGAGATAGAGAGATGCATGCGGAATATAGTAATCAACAATTCCGAACGTGAAGCAAATCCCTGCGTAAACCGAAATCCCCCCAACGAGAGGTATCAATCCCTGGTGACGTTTGCGGAAGTTTGGTTTATCCACTAAACCGACTTTTTTTGCCACCTTACGGGCAAAAAACAGAAACAGTGTCGTGAATAAAAAAATACTGATGAGATCAGTACTCACTGTCAGTAAATTCACAATGCATGCTCTCAGAGAAAATTATTAGCAGAAGTATAACCACGAAGACCTTTATTCAGAAGGGAAAGTCCGTTCCGAACCCACCAGTCCTGTGCAAAAATTAACCATTTGATATGCAAATTGCATAACACACCAGCAAATTCCAGGAATTTTCCTAGCATCGCCAGCGCGGCATTAAGATTACAGATATAAAAGCAAAACGCCACGTAAACACGTGGCGTTTTTGGCATAAGACAAATTTATGAGCGTTTCATCATTTCGAAGAAATCGTCATTGGTCTTGGTCATTGCCAGTTTATTAATGAGGAATTCCATTGCATCGATTTCGCCCATCGGGTGAATGATTTTGCGCAGGATCCACATTTTCTGCAGTTCTTCCTGAGTCGTGAGCAGCTCTTCTTTACGGGTACCGGAACGGTTGTAGTCGATAGCCGGGAAGACGCGTTTTTCAGCGATCTTACGAGAGAGGTGCAGTTCCATGTTGCCTGTACCTTTAAACTCTTCGTAGATAACTTCGTCCATCTTGGAACCGGTATCGATAAGCGCGGTAGCGATGATGGTCAGGCTGCCGCCCTCTTCCACGTTACGCGCCGCACCGAAGAAGCGTTTCGGACGATGCAGGGCGTTGGCATCCACACCACCGGTCAGCACTTTACCTGACGCCGGAACAACGGTGTTGTAAGCGCGCGCCAGACGAGTGATGGAGTCGAGCAGAATGATAACGTCTTTCTTGTGCTCAACCAGGCGTTTCGCCTTCTCGATCACCATTTCCGCAACCTGAACGTGGCGAGATGCGGGTTCGTCAAAGGTAGAAGCAACAACTTCACCTTTTACCAGACGCTGCATCTCGGTTACTTCTTCCGGACGTTCGTCGATCAGCAGAACCATCAGCACACAATCCGGGTGGTTGTAAGCAATGCTCTGAGCAATGTTCTGCAGCAGCATGGTTTTACCGGCTTTCGGCGGTGCCACAATCAGACCACGCTGACCACGACCGATAGGTGATGCCAGATCCAGTACGCGAGCGGTTAAATCTTCCGTAGAACCGTTACCACGTTCCATACGCAGACGAGAGTTTGCGTGCAGCGGGGTTAAGTTCTCAAAGAGGATTTTGTTGCGGGCGTTTTCAGGTTTGTCGAAGTTAACTTCGTTAACTTTCAGCAGCGCAAAATAGCGTTCACCTTCTTTCGGCGGGCGAATCTTACCAGAGATGGTATCACCAGTGCGGAGGTTGAAACGGCGGATTTGGCTAGGGGAAACGTAGATGTCATCAGGACCGGCGAGGTAGGAGCTGTCTGCGGAACGGAGGAAACCAAATCCATCCTGCAATATCTCCAGTACGCCATCACCAAAGATATCTTCGCCACTCTTTGCGTGCTGCTTCAGGATGGCAAAAATAATGTCCTGCTTACGCATACGAGCCAGGTTTTCCAGCCCCATATTTTCGCCGAGAGTGATCAGCTCAGAAACCGGCGTATTCTTTAATTCGGTAAGATTCATAGTGGTGTGAGTTCTTAAACTTGGGGTAAATCTCGAACTTAATGTTGTGAATGGTATGGCAGGATCATCCATGCCTGTTTACGGTCATCGACTCATGTCTTTTCGCTGCCTGGTCACAGGAGAGTACGCAGAACTGAAACGACAAGACGGATTGAGTGACGAGCCAGAAATCTGTTCACTTCGCATTTAAGATAAAACGGGAAGCGTTGGAAATTACAAGATTCAAACTTAATAAGGTATGTTTAATACGAAGTCAACACTAAGTTAGCATGACTCACGCCGGGCGTCCAGTTTTTAGCGACGGGGCACCCGAACATGAAATTCCCTTACGCCAGGTTAGCGTCGAGGAACTCTTTCAACTGACCTTTAGACAGTGCGCCCACTTTGTTTGCCGCCACTTCACCGTTTTTGAACAGCAGCAGAGTCGGGATACCACGGATGCCATATTTCGGCGCAGTGCCAGGGTTTTGATCGATGTTCAGTTTTGCAACGGTCAGTTTGCCCTGATATTCGTCAGCGATTTCATCCAGAATCGGGGCGATCATTTTGCACGGACCGCACCACTCTGCCCAGAAATCGACGAGGATCGCCCCGTCCGCTTTGAGTACATCCGTGTCAAAACTGTCGTCAGTCAGGTGAATAATTTTATCGCTCATATATAACTCCACAGGAATAAGCCTGGCGTGTTGGTTTCGTTGTTGGTGTAACATTAACCAACTAAAGGTTGACTTTATTTCACCGGATACGCTTTCGTAAAGCAATAGTAAGCTGATATTCTACCACACTATGAGCAAAACACATTTAACAGAACAGAAGTTTTCCGACTTCGCCCTGCATCCGAAGGTTGTAGAAGCCCTTGAAAAAAAAGGGTTTCATAACTGTACGCCCATTCAGGCACTGGCCCTTCCGCTGACGCTGGCGGGTCGTGACGTAGCCGGGCAGGCGCAAACCGGTACCGGGAAAACGATGGCGTTTCTTACGTCAACGTTTCATTATCTTCTCTCTCATCCCGCGATTGCCGATCGCAAGGTGAATCAGCCGCGTGCCTTAATTATGGCACCGACGCGTGAACTTGCCGTGCAGATCCACGCCGACGCGGAACCGCTGGCGGAAGCTACCGGCCTGAAGCTGGGTCTGGCTTACGGTGGTGATGGCTACGACAAACAGCTGAAAGTGCTGGAAAGCGGCGTTGACATTCTGATTGGCACCACGGGTCGTTTAATTGACTACGCCAAGCAGAACCACATTAACCTCGGTGCCATTCAGGTGGTGGTACTGGACGAAGCCGATCGCATGTACGATCTGGGCTTTATTAAAGATATCCGCTGGCTGTTCCGCCGTATGCCGCCTGCAAACCAGCGCCTCAACATGCTGTTCTCCGCCACGCTTTCGTACCGGGTACGTGAACTGGCATTCGAGATGAACAATGCCGAATATATTGAAGTGGAACCGGAACAGAAAACGGGCCACCGTATTAAAGAAGAGCTTTTCTACCCTTCTAACGAAGAAAAAATGCGTTTGCTGCAAACGCTGATCGAAGAAGAGTGGCCAGACAGAGCGATTATTTTCGCCAACACCAAACACCGTTGTGAAGAGATCTGGGGCCACCTGGCGGCAGATGGTCATCGTGTCGGTTTATTGACAGGCGATGTCGCGCAGAAAAAACGTCTGCGTATTCTTGATGAATTTACCCGTGGCGATCTGGATATTCTGGTTGCTACCGACGTTGCCGCGCGTGGTTTGCACATTCCTGCTGTGACACACGTCTTTAACTACGATTTACCCGATGACTGTGAAGATTACGTTCACCGTATTGGTCGAACAGGTCGCGCTGGCGCAAGTGGTCATTCCATCAGCCTGGCATGTGAAGAGTATGCATTGAATTTGCCTGCTATTGAGACCTATATTGGTCACTCAATTCCGGTAAGTAAATACAATCCGGACGCATTGATGACCGATCTGCCAAAACCGCTGCGCCTCACGCGCCCGCGCACAGGTAATGGTCCGCGTCGTACTGGCGCTCCGCGTAATCGTCGTCGTTCAGGTTAAATAAAAAATGTCATACTCCAAATCATTCAAGCTGTATCAAGATGGCAAGAGAATGAATCCCGATGAGTTTACTGTCGTAAGTGATTCAGGTGAAAGAATGCAGCCAACACAGAGACAGATTGAAGGATGAAGAGTATGGGTTCCACCTCGTCGCTGTATGCAGCCATTGATCTCGGTTCGAATAGTTTTCATATGCTGGTTGTGCGCGAGGTGGCTGGAAGCATCCAGACGCTGACGCGAATAAAACGCAAAGTGCGTCTGGCTGCTGGCCTGAATAGCGAAAATGCCCTGTCTAATGAAGCAATGGAGCGCGGTTGGCAATGTCTGCGCCTGTTTGCTGAACGTCTGCAAGATATCCCTCCCTCGCAAATTCGCGTTGTCGCTACGGCGACATTACGCCTTGCCGTCAATGCGGGTGATTTTATTGCCAAAGCGCAGGAAATCCTCGGTTGTCCGGTACAGGTGATCAGCGGTGAAGAGGAAGCGCGTCTGATTTATCAGGGCGTTGCTCACACCACTGGCGGTGCCGATCAGCGCCTGGTGGTGGATATCGGCGGAGCCAGTACTGAACTGGTAACCGGCACGGGTGCACAAACCACCTCTTTGTTCAGCCTGTCGATGGGCTGCGTTACCTGGCTGGAACGCTATTTTGCCGATCGTAATCTGGGGCAGGAAAATTTTGATGCTGCAGAAAAAGCGGCACGCGAAGTGTTACGTCCGGTTGCCGATGAATTACGGTATCACGGCTGGAAAGTGTGCGTTGGCGCTTCCGGCACCGTGCAGGCGTTACAGGAAATCATGATGGCACAGGGGATGGATGAACGCATTACCCTGGAAAAGTTGCAGCAACTGAAACAACGTGCCATTCATTGCGGTCGGCTGGAAGAGCTAGAGATTGACGGGCTGACGCTGGAACGTGCGTTAGTGTTCCCGAGTGGTCTGGCGATCCTGATAGCCATTTTTACCGAACTGAATATTCAGTGTATGACCCTGGCGGGCGGTGCGCTGCGTGAAGGCCTGGTCTACGGTATGTTGCATCTTACCGTCGAGCAGGATATTCGCAGTCGTACGCTGCGTAATATTCAGCGCCGCTTTATGATCGATATTGATCAGGCACAGCGCGTAGCCAAGGTTGCGGCTAACTTCTTCGATCAGGTGGAAAATGAATGGCATCTTGAAGCAATAAGCCGCGATTTGCTCATCAGCGCCTGTCAGCTTCATGAAATCGGCCTGAGCGTTGACTTCAAACAAGCGCCGCAACACGCTGCTTATCTGGTGCGTAACCTGGATCTTCCCGGTTTTACCCCCGCACAGAAAAAACTGCTGGCGACGCTACTGCTCAACCAGACTAATCCGGTCGATCTCTCATCGCTGCATCAGCAAAATGCCGTACCACCGCGCGTCGCAGAACAACTCTGCCGTTTACTCCGCCTGGCTATCATTTTTGCCAGCCGTCGCCGTGACGATCTCGTGCCAGAGATGACATTACAGGCTAACCATGAACTGTTGACCTTGACGCTTCCGCAAGGTTGGCTAACCCAACATCCGCTGGGTAAAGAGATTATTGATCAGGAAAGCCAGTGGCAGAGCTATGTCCACTGGCCGCTGGAAGTGCATTAATGAGTAAGTGCCGGATGCGATGCTGACACATCTTTTCCGGCCTTGATTATTTCCCTCGTTTTGCCGCCATCATCGCTTTCAGATTCGCCAGATGGCTTTGCCCTTTCTGCATCCGTTCTTCGGCGCTGACCACTTTGCGCTCCTGTTCCCAAATCAAATCATCCTGCGGCAGCTCCAGCAGGAAGCGGCTCCGGGCGCACCAGTTCGCCGTACTGACGGCGTTCTTTACACAGCGTAAAGGTCAATTCCTTCTGGGCGCGGGTAATGCCGACATAGGCCAGCCGCCGCTCCTCATCGATATTATCTTCATCGATACTGCTCTGGTGGGGCAAAAATCCTTCTTCCATACCAACCATGTAGACATAGGGAAACTCCAGTCCTTTTGACGCGTGCAAAGTCATCAGTTGCACCGGATCCAG
>OBXH01000862.1_pt1 | contig 20351 bp, 17 predicted proteins | sample 1538101 | NCBI WGS metagenome assembly OBXH01 (sample SAMEA2580141, study PRJEB22360) | human gut metagenome | biome: human gut; feature: human-associated habitat; material: faeces | place: Denmark | collected 2008/2010 | reverse complement strand
CCGTATTTTTCAGCCAGTTCGCCGCAGATTGCGCCGTAGGTGTCCATGCGTTTTCTCATCCAGTCTTCTGCGTTCGGCTCCATGTAGTATGGGGTCATTAGGAAAATGCCTTTTACGTTATCTTTTACGGAAAGAATCATCTGTTCCACATTAGAACGGTACTCCTCCGGGGATACCTGCTCGTCCGGGATGGCCGGGCTGTCGAACTGTCTCCAGACATCGTTGATCCCGATGCAGATAGAAACCCAGTCCGGGTTCAGGGAAACAACATCGCGGTCAAACCGCTGCAGCAGATCACGGCTTGTGTTTCCGCCGATGCCGGAGTTTGTCACGCGAAGATATACCTCCGGGTAGAATGCTGCAAGCATGTTTTCGACGATTCGGACATAGCTCTTTCCGACATTTTCAAATAAACCTTCCCCCACCGGCTGTGCACTCTCCATATCCGTTACGGAATCTCCTGCAAATACAATCCGGTCCATGTGTTCAAAAATCATTTTTTTGCCTCCCTTGATCATGAGTAATTAATTTAGAAAAACCCTCTGAACCCCATTATAGTCTCACAGTTTCGACCGTGCAAGGCAAATTTTGTGTAAAAAAATCCGGCCGCGAAACACTGTTTTTCAGTGCCCCGCAGCCGGGAATTTCATTTTCTTTTCTTACTCAATCCCATCCATATACGCATTGTAAATCGCCGGGTCAATGTTCTCTTTGATCGACTCATACACGCTCTGGGATGCCTCGCGGATGTCAGCTCTTGTCTGGTCATCGAGTGTCAGAATCTTCGTTCCGCTCTCCTCGATTTTCGCGATCTTATCGACAATACGGGCATCGGACTGCTCTCTTGCGTACTCGGTCGCAATCTTTGCGGCCTCTGTCATGATCTCCTGCTCGTCTTCCGGCAGATCCCGGAAGAAATCGTCGTTGACAATCAGGGAAATCAGATGCGGCAGATGGTTCGTTTCCACTACGTAATCCTGCTGCTCATACAGGTTATTCGAAACGATAACCTCATACGGGTTCTCCTGCGCATCAATCGTATGCTGCTGCAGGCCGATATAAACCTCACTGAAGCTCATCGGCGTCGGGTTGGCACCGATGGCTTTCCAGAATGCCAGATGGTAGCTGTTCTCCATGGTACGGATCTTCTGGCCTTTGAAATCCGAAAAGCTGTAAACCGGCTTATTCGTACTCATGACACGAAATCCCTGATCCGCCATGCCGAGCAGGTGATAGCCGCCCTCTGTGTAAACATTGCTGATCAGATCGTAAAACTCCGGATTATCAATCTTCTCACGGCATTCATCGAGAGAATCAAACACACACGGCAGATCAAACACGGCAAGATCCCCCATAAAGGAAACCTGCGGTGCCGTATTCTGTACGACAAACGGAATATCGCCGTCGGCACACGTTTCCAGCAGATCGCGGTCGCCGCCGAGCGTTGAGTTTGCGTAAACCTGAATTTTCATTTTACCGTCGCTCAGCTCCGAAATCTCTTCCGCGAACTTCTCGGCAAAAATCTGTGTTACCGTGTCCTCCGGGCTCGCCGTTGCCAGCGGCCAGGAATAGCGCTGTGTCGTCTCTCCCTCGGAAGAGCCGCAGCCGGCAAGCGATGCGCCAAGCGCAACGACAACAGCAAGTACCGTCGCTGTTCGGAAAAGCTTTTTATTTTTTGTCATCTTTTTCATTGTCCTTCGCTCCTCCTTATAAAATTCCAATCGAAATCGCCGGAATAAATGTAATCAGCAACAGTGCCGCAAGGAAGAAACCGATCATCGGCATAGCCTTCTTTGCGATCTGCATGACCGGAACCTCGGTCAGGGAGCTTGCCACGAACAGGTTGACGCCGATCGGCGGTGTTACGAAGCCGATCGCCAGGTTGACAACCATGATCACACCAAACTGAATTGGATCCATACCGATTGCCTGTACGATCGGCAGAAGGATCGGGGTCAGAATCAGGATTGCCGGTGTGGTATCCATCACCATTCCGACAATCAGCAGGAATACGTTGATGATCAGAAGGATCGCAACCGGGCTGTGGAAATTGTTCAGAATGAACTCACTGACCGTCTGCGGCACCTGCATCAGCGTCAGGACACGGGAAAATGCTGTCGATGCTGCCAGAATAAACAGGATCGGGGTGAAGGTACGAATCGCCTCAACCAGAATAGACCAGATGTCGCGGATGCGGATACTTCTGTACACAAAAAGGCTGATGATCAATGCATAGAATACGGAGATAACAGCCGCCTCGGTCGGGGAAGCAACGCCGCTGTAGATACAGCCGAGGATAATCACCGGGCTAAGTAATGCAAAAAAGCTCTCGCTTAAAACGCGAAGCAAACCTTTGTCATGCAACGTTTTGACTTCTGCATAGATCTTCTCCCTATCCTCCCCGTATCGTTTGCAGTGATAGATGGCATAAAGCATCAGCAGCAGACCGATCATCAGACCCGGTACAATTCCGGCAAGGAACAGGTCACTGACCGAAGCACCGGAAGCCATACCGTACATGATGAACGGAATACTCGGGGGAATGATAACGCCAAGGCCGCCGGCAACTGCCACAATCGCTGTGGAGAATGTCAGATCATAACCAAGAGTAGTCAGAATCGGGATTGTCATGCTTCCGACAGCAGCAACGGTCGCCGGAGCGGAACCGGAAATCGCACCATAGAAAAGGCAGGTGACGATAACGGCGCACGGCATACCTGCGGTGAATTTTCCGAGAAAATTGCAAAAGACATCAAACAGTTTTTTGGAGATGCCTCCCTTAGCCATGATGATACCGGAGAGGACGAACATCGGAACTGCCAGCAGGGGGAAGGAATCGAGACCTCCGAACATGGCACGGATCAGATATTTGGCTCCTACCGTAAAGGACGGGTCAAACACAGACGGAAGCACAGATGTGATTCCAAGGGTAATCGATACCGGAACAGCGATGACCAGCAATGCAACAAAAATCAAAAATAATACTACGACCGGCATTAGCGTTCCTCCTCGTTTGAATTTTTAATCGTATGAATGCGGTTGTCGATACCCGCGTTCAGGGCATTTTCTGTGGCGTTATCTGCTCCGGCATTTGCCTCAATGAAGGATTCCGGCGTATTGCGCTCCGGATGGGCCGGGTCGAAAACGTTCTCACCGCGTGCCACGCGGAACTCGATCATCCACCGCTGCAAAACACGAAAGGCAACCAGCACAAAGGAGACGAGCGGTGCTGCCTGGATAAAGTACATCGGAATTTTGCAGGCCGGGGAAAGCTGGCCGCTTTTAACTGACGACATCATATAAGAAAAAGCAAACGGAATCATATAGATGAAAAAAATCAGTTCAAATGTATGATTCACAATTTTGAAGATGGCTTTTCCTCTCCGCGGGAAAATCGCAACAAACTGCTCGATCTTGATGGAAAGGCATTTCTTACTGCAGTAGCTGACGCTTAAAAAACCGCACCAGATAAAAATATATCTGGTCAGCTCTTCCGACCACGACAGCGACATGCCAAGAACGTAACGACAGAAAACCTGGACTCCCATGATCAGCGTCATGGCGATCAGACCGATCACAAGAAGAAATTCTTCGAGATTTTCATCCAGCCAGTGAAATATTCTCTTCATAAAAGGCATACCTCCGTTAAATTTATAACAGAACAATAATACAAAAGGGACATCGGCATCAACAGCAAAGCTAAAAATACCGGTGTCCCCTAAAGAAAAAACGGTTACATGGCTTTGTGAAGCAGATCCAGAACGGTGCTCAGATCATTCACACCCATCTGACCCGGTGCGGATGCTTTCTTTGCCGCGCCGAAGGTCATGGAAGAACCGAATACCTCACCGCAGAGACGGCTGATTACACCGGTGCCTGCCATAGACATGGTGATGATCGGTCTGTCCGCATAATTGGTGGCCATTTCCTCTGTTGCCGCAAGCAAGGTCAGAACGTCTTTCCTGTTCTGCGGCATAACAGCAATCTTCGGAATATCTGCGTTCATATCCTGCATTTTGCGCAGTCTGTAGATGATGTCTGCTTTTGCAGGAGTTTTGAAGAAATCATGATTGGAAGCGATAACCTTTACGCCTGCTGCGTGTGCACCGTCGATGATCTTCTTTACAATGTCATCTCCGGTAAAGATCTCAACATCCACCAGATCCACATATCCGGTCTGTGCTGCTTTGATGTTCAGCTCCGCATAGGCTGCCGGCTCGATAGCTTTTTCGCCGCCTTCTTTGGAGGTACGGAACGTCATCAGAAGCGGAATATTACCGAGTGCTTCGCGGAGGTCTTTTAACACGTCCTCTACCTGCGCAAAGTCGAATACGCCTTCAAACCAGTCTACACGCCATTCTACAACATCAACCGGAATCGAATGGAAGGTTTTTGCTTCTTCGATGATATCGTTTTTGGTAACACCTACGATCGGAACGATGATTTTCGGTGCGCCGGCACCGATTTCAATATCACGAACTTTTACTGTATTCATGTGTTTTTCCTTCTTTCTTCAATTTAACCCTGACTTTTCTTTGCAGGCTTTTCTTTTTCACGTCCGGATTCCTTGGTACTTCGTACTTCCGCAATCCTTAACCTCATTTTAATTGTCCTGCTGTGCAAGTTCAACCATTTTTTTATAGCGGATATTTACAAACAGTCCAAGTGCAACACCAACTGCGGTCAGAACGATATTCATGGTCATAACGCCGGACGGCTGCATTTTAGATGCTGCGGTCAGGATGGTGTAGTTGCAGAGAGAAGATGCGATCATAACCAGTGCGGTTACGGTTCCTTTGATTTTCGGGAACAGCATGTTGCAAACGGAAGTTGCGATCTGAAGCAGTCCGCCTGCGCCTGCCCATCCGATAATGAAAGCACCGGCGATCATCAGCGGTTTACTCTGTCCCATCAGGACAGCGATCATTGTTACAAGACAGATAGCCGGGTAAACAACGATGAAACGAACGTCTTTGATTTTTCTGGTCAGGAATGCGGTTACAACGAGTGCAAGCATGGTTCCTGCTGAATAATAGGTCTGCATGATGGACGGATTCGCCCAGCCTACATTTTCTTTTGCAAAGTTCTGCGCGCAGTTCAGCCACAGCTGGAAGGTACCGGTGCAGGTGAATCCGATCAGGATCATGGCGATGGACTCGAAAGAAAAATGGGTATGCTTCAGACTGTCGATCAGACCCTCTTTTGTGCCGGATGCTTTCTGGTCAGCATCTGGCAGCGGGAACAGGAATACCAGTACAAAAAGTACGATATACGCAATTCCGCATCCATAGAATAACGGATTGTAGGAGGTAAATCCGGCTGCGGTAGAAGTAACCGCTACACCAAGAACAAATGGAAGCAGCATCTGTGCGATTGCGATGAAGAATTTGATTCCCATAGTAGCAACGCCCGGAGCTTTGTAAATAATTTCGGATACTGCCGGGTAAATACCGGTATCCAGAAAGGAGTTTGCGATACCGCCGATAATGGCGCATACGTAAGCGATGGTATAACCACCGTGTGTTCCTGCATTAAATGCAAGGGCAAGGCCGATCAGATAAATTGCATAAGAAGCACTTCCGATTGCGGTGGAAATGCGACGTCCGAGCTTGTCGGACAGAGGACCTGCAAATGGCAGTGCGATCAGACGGCCAAGACCGAGTGCTGCGGAAATTGCGGTAATTGCCATTGCTTCCACTCCCCATGCTGCTGCCAGAGCCTCTTTGATGACTGCCTGGCCCAGGATGGAGCATCCAACACCGTGGATAAAGTAGTTCAAGTACAGAATCAATGCACTTGGCAGGTATTTCTTGTTCATGGTTTCTCTCCTTTTTAAATAGATTATGTTGAGGTCAAATTGTCTTTTTCCTCTGTTCGGTTCATCCTTTTGTTTTGTCACAAACAACAGATTACCAGTTTCGTGAATGTTAAAAAAATAACATTTTCCTTTATTTTAACAGTGAAAACGTGTACGGTCTAATGCTTTTAAAGGAAAAAACCAATGCATTGAATGCATTGATGTGGTATACTTGAGTTATCATAATAAGAGGAAGCAAAGACTTTCTTACGGAATCATTTTTTCAGGAGGAAAAACCACATGACACTGAATCAGATTCTCTATTTCCGAAAGGTTGCCCGGCTGGAAAATTATCACCAGGCAGCGGAGGAACTTTATATTTCCCAGCCATCCCTGAGCCGTTCCATGGCTGCCCTTGAAAGTGAGCTTGGGATCACACTGTTTGAAAAGAAAGGGCGCGGTGTTGTCCTTACCAATGCCGGCCGCCTTTTTCTGGAGCATGCAGACCGGATCGCAGGCGACTGTGACATTGCGGCAGGCAAGATGAAAGAGCTCGCCTCCGGTGGCGGCAAAATCAACATCGGTTATATTTTTCCACTTGCCGGACATTATATTCCGCACAACGTCCGTACCTTTCTGGACCAAGAAGAAAACAAAAATGTTGCATTTAGCTTCTGGCAGAACCATACCCCGGCCATTGCACAGAAGGTGAAATCCGGCGAACTCGATCTTGGGTTTGGCGGCTTTTTAAAGCGCGACGACATGGAGTTTTTTCCGTTGATCCAGCAGCCGCTTGTCATCGTGTCCCCGGAACAGCATCCGATTGCCGATGAACCGGAGGTTCCGCTTGTAAAGCTTACCCGTTATCCGGTGATCGGCTACGACCGCGCATCCTGGATGGGGGCCTACACCGGTCATCTCTACCGCAAATATCAGCTTCATCCGAATATTATCATGGAATGCCCGGATGAATATTCGATTGTGGCACTGGTACGCGAAAACTTCGGCATCGCGCTCATGCCGCGAACCGATATTCTGGAACAGGCAGACGGTATCCGCATCCACACACTGAAAGGTCTCGAGATTTATCATCAGACTTTTATGTTCTGGATGAAGAACCGCTACCGGCTTCCGGCTGTCGAACGGTTTACCGAATACATGAAACAGCACGCTGACATTATCGAAGAGTCCAGAAACGATAGCGAAAACGTATCAAAAGTTTATCTGAAAGATATTGTTAATTTTTAGTCGAAAGAGTTATGATGGATTTGTCACAAACAGAGGATTACCGCTCATGTAATGAATAAGGAGAAATTTTCATGAAGAGTGCTTACCCAAAAATTTTCGAGCCAATTACCATCAAACGAACAACGATTAAAAACCGTATTGCAATGACCCCGATGGGAACCAACTACGGTGAGACAAGCGGTGAAATGAGTAACCGTCATATGAACTACTACTCTCTCCGCGCAAAAGGCGGCGTTGGTCTTATTATTCTGGAGAACGCCAACATCGAGTACCCGGTCGGTTCCAACGGAACCAGCCAGATCCGTATCGACCACGACAGCTTTATGCCGCGCTACTATCAGTTAGTCGAAACCCTTCATAAAAACGGTGCTACCGTAGCGATCCAGATCAACCACGCCGGAGCTTCCGCATCTTCCGCAAGAACCGGTATGGAAACCGTTTCTTCTTCCAACATCCCGACAAAAGCCGGCGGAGAAACCCCTCGCCCGATGACAAAAGAAGAAATCATGACAACCGTGAAAAAATACGGCGAAGCTGCAAAACGTGTGCAGGCCATCGGCTTTGATGCCATTGAAATCCACTGCGGCCACTCCTACCTGATGAGCCAGTTTATCTCCCCGTATTACAATAAAAGAACCGATGAATTCGGTGGTTCTGTAGAAAACCGCCTGCGCTTCCCGCGCATGGTCCTCGAAGAAGTACGTAAAAACGTCGGACCGTGGTTCCCGATCATCGTTCGTATCTCTGCCGAGGAGCGTGTTCCGGGCGGAAACACACTGGAAGATACCCTGGAATACCTGGAGTACCTGGATGAGTTCGTAGATATGTACGACGTATCCTGCGGTCTCAACCCATCCCTGCAGTATCAGATCGATTCCAACTTCCTGCCGGATGGATGGCGTTCCTACATGGCAAGAGCCGTAAAAGACAAATTCAAAAAACCGGTCATCAACGCTGGTAACTACCGTGATCCGAAGGTCGTTGAAAAAGTTCTCGAAAGCGGCGATGTGGATATCGTCGGCATGGGACGCGGCCTGATCGCTGAGCCGAACTGGGTGAAAAAAGTTGAAAACGGCGAGGAAGATCTTCTTCGGAAATGTATCTCCTGTAACGTTGGATGTGCTGGAAACCGTATCGGCGTCAACCGCCCGATCCGCTGTACCGTAAACCCGGCTGTTCCGGAAGGCGATATTTACAAAGCACTGAAAGTAAACAAAAACTGCAACGTTGTTGTTGTCGGCGCCGGTACTGCCGGTATGGAAGCAGCCTGCACCGCAGCAGAAGTCGGATGCAACGTTTTCGTACTTGAGAAAAACGATCACATCGGCGGTCTTTCCACTTTCATCTCCGATCTTCCAAGCAAGACCCGTATGAAAGATTTCCCGAAATACCTTGAGGCAAGAGCCGCCAGACTGAAAAACCTGTATATTTTCCTCAACACCGAAGCTACGGTGGATAAGATCAAACAGTTCAAACCGGACATCATTGTAAACTCCACCGGTTCCGTTCCGCTTGTTCCACCGATCAAAGGCCTGAAAGAGAACATCGATGCCGGAAACGTAAATACCATCTTTGGTATGATCAACAATGTAAACGCCGGAAAATATCCGGAAGAAGCCTGTCAGGGCAAGAAAGTCGTTGTAGTCGGCGGCGGTTCCGTAGGACTTGACGTTATTGAATACTTTGCACCGAGAGGCGCCGAGTGTACCATCATCGATATGCTGCCGCAGATCGGTATGCTTGCAGACCCGATCACCAAATGCTCCATGCGTGAGACACACGACAAATACGGTGTAAAAGAATATGTCAATACTGCTCTTCAGGAAGTAAAAGAAAACGCATTCACTGTAAAGCTTCCGGACGGAACCATCCAGGATCTCACCTTCGATTACGGATTCAACTGTCTTGGAATGCGCTCCAATAACCCGATTCTGCCGGAGCTTCAGGAAGCATTCGCTGATACCCATACTTATATTTATACCATCGGCGATTCCGTCCGCGCACGCCGCATCATGGAAGGTACCATGGAAGGCCGCGCGATCCTGAATGTACTGGAGTCCCAGGGCTACCTGCATCTGGAGCCGCTTGAGTAATCACTGAATCACTTTCTTACACAATATAAAAAAACAGAAAAGAGGAAAATATCATGCCAAATATTACAGGACATACCGAATTAGTTGGATTAATGGCTTACCCGATCCGTCACACCCAGTCTCCGACAACCCACAACCTTGCATACGACAAAAACGGAGATGACGTCATTCAGCTTGCTTTCGAAGTTGATAACGATTCTTTAAAAGATGCTGTGCAGAGTATCCGCGCGCTGAAAATGCTCGGTTCCAATATTTCCATGCCAAACAAAACTGTTGTCCACAAATATCTGGACGAGGTAGATGAAGCAGCTAAGTTATGCGGCGCTATCAACACCGTAGTCAACCTCCGCGACGAAAACGGTCAGGTAACCGGCAAACTGAAAGGCTACAACACCGATGGTATGGGATACTGGCAGGCACTGACCGAAGAAGGCATCGATTTCAAGGGAATGAAGATGGTCCTGATCGGAACCGGCGGTGCTGCTACTGCAATTGCAGTGCGCGGTGCTCTGGATGGCGTTGCAGAAATTGAAATCTTCAACATCAAAGACAAATTCTACAGCCGTGGAGAGGAAATTGTTGATCTGATCAACAAGAACACCAACTGCAAGGCTACCATGAACGACCTGGCAGACAAAGATCTCCTGAAAGAAAAAATACACGCAGCTGACCTGTTCTGCGATGCTACCGGCGTAGGAATGCATCCACTCGAAGACCTTTCCAACATTCCTGATCCTTCCTTCTTTAAAAAAGATCTCATCGTAACGGATACCGTTTACGCTCCGCGCGAAACCGTTATGATGAAACAGGCCAAAGAAGCAGGATGCGAAAAGGTTTTCAATGGCATGGGTATGATGCTGTTCCAGGCACTCATTGCAATCAAGCTGTACACCGGAAAAGATACCCCAGTTGACTACATGAAAGAGAAACTTGGAATCTGATTTCCGGGCGAATCTTTTCCATCTTAAACCTTAATCAAAAACCAACACGAAAAGAGGAAATGAACTTTGCGTCATTTCCTCTTTTTTTCTTGCTTTCTTTCGGCATCTGGAGTATAATTCACTTCATATAGTAGCAGTTTAAAGCGCTACAGCACGATTTATCATCATGCTGAAATACGAGGAGAGAGAGGATTTCAAATTATGTCAAAACACATCACAGGACACACCGGATTATTATGTTTACTCGGAAGCCCGGTTGCACACAGTGTTTCTCCGGAAATGCACAACGAAGCATGCGACCAGCTCGGCCTTGATTATAGCTACCTTGCCTTTGATGTACCGGAAGACAAAATGCCGCAGGCAGTCGAAGGACTCCGCACCATGGGTGCAAGAGGCTGGAACATCACCATGCCTGGCAAAAATATCATGTGCAAATTGGCAGACAAGGTTTCTCCTGCTTCGGAGATCTCCGGCGCATGTAATACCATCGTCAACGACAACGGCGTTCTCACTGCTTACACCACAGACGGTGTCGGCTTCATGAGAGCAGTTGCAGAAAACGGCGTAGACATCATCAGCAAAAAGATGACTCTGCTCGGTGCCGGCGGCGCTGCTACCGCAATCCTGGTACAGGCAGCCCTCGACGGCGTAGCTGAGATCAATGTATTCAACGTCAGAGACAATTTCTTCGGAAGAGCCGAGGAAATCGTTGCAAAACTCAATGAGCGTACTTCCTGCAGGGTTACCCTGCACGACTTCTCCGATCCGGAAGTCCTTCGCGCATCCATCGCAGACAGCGCCATTCTTGTCAATGGAACTTCCGTCGGAATGGCTCCAAAAACCGAGAACACCATCATCACCGACACAACGATGTTCCACAAAGACCTCTTCGTTTTCGATGTGATCTACAATCCGCAGGAAACCCGCCTGCTGCGTGAGGCAAAAGAGGCTGGATGCAAGACCGGAAACGGTATGTACATGCTGTTATACCAGGGAGCTGCTTCCTTCAAACTGTGGACTGGCGAGGATATGCCGGTTGAGATCATCAAAGAGAAATACTTCTCCGGAAAATAAGAAGAACTCCTGCTTTGCCGAATTTTCCGCCTGCGGCGGGTCGCTTCGGCGACACGCGCAAAAAGCGACACGAACAAGAAACGGCAAAAGGCTTCTGCCACGGATTTTTATCCGCTGGCAGAAGCCTTTTTTATAATCTTTTTTATGATCTTTTTTTGATCAGCCCGCTTTCTGTACTTCATCAAGCTGTGCTGTATACAGTTTATAATAATGGCCTTTCTTTGCCATCAGCTCATCATGTGTTCCGCTCTCCATAATACCGCCGTTATCGATATACATAATCTTATCGCAGTTGCGGATCGTAGACAGACGATGCGCAATGATAAATGAGGTTCTGCCCTTCAGCATGGCATTGAGTCCCGTCTGCAGTGCTTTTTCGGTCTGTACGTCAATGCTTGAGGTCGCCTCATCGAGAATCAGAATGGCCGGATCGGAAAGCAGGGTACGCGCAAACGAAATGAGCTGCTTTTGTCCCTGGCTCAGCATGGAACCACGCTCCCTTACCTCCGTCTGATAGCGATCCGGCATTTTGCTGATAAACTCGTCCGCACAGACAGTTCTGCTCGCCTTCACAATCTCCTCATGCGTTGCGTCAAGCTTTCCGTAACGGATATTATCCTCAATATCTCCCGAGAAAATAAAGCTGTCCTGCATCATAATACCCATCTGCTCACGCAGGGAATGAATGGTCACCTGCGAGATATCCTGTCCATCGATCAGGACGCGACCGCCATTGACATTGTAAAACCGTGAAATCAGATTGACAATCGTACTCTTTCCGGCTCCGGTCGGTCCGACAAGCGCCACACTCTCACCCGGTTTTACCGTAAACGAAACATCGTTTAAGATCTGTTTTGACGCATCGTACGAGAAATTTACGTGATCGAAGGTCACCTCACCGCGGATTTTTGGCATTTCAACGGCATCTTTTGCATCCTTTACCGTCACCGGCTCATCCATCGTCTCAAAGATACGTTCCAGATACGCAATGTTGTTGATAAAGTTATTGAAGATGTTTCCAAGGTTCATGATCGGCTGCCAGAAATACGATGCATAGCTCGAAATCGCTACAATCGTACCAACCGACTTATTTCCCTGCCCGAAAAGGATCAGACCGGACAGAAAAATGGCAGCACGCACGCAGACGGAAATTGAATCGATACCCGGCCATACCAGGTTGGAATAGCGAACTGCTGTATTCCATGTTCTGCGGCAATCCTTGGAAAGATCTTTGAAAATCTCCGCATTCTCATCCTCTCGTGCAAAGATCTGCGTAATGCGCGCTCCGACAATATTCTCCTGCAGATAGGCATTCAGGTTTGAGTTCTTGTTCGAAACTGCCTGCCATGCACGTCTCTGTTTATTCTTGATCCAGACCATGAAAACGCACAGCACCGGCACGCCGCAGAGCACGACAAATGCCATCTGCACATCAACCAGAAACATGAAAATCACGATAAACAGAAGGTTGAAGCTCTCCAGAACGATGTTGATCAGACCATTTGACAGCATATCCGATACCGAGTTGACGTAGTTGACAACCCGAATCAGGATCTTGCCGTGCGGGCGGTCATCGTAATACTGGAACGGCAGCTCCTGCAGATGTGCAAACAAATCTTTTCGGATATCATAGATGATACTCTGACTGACATCCACCATAATGCGGCTTCGGATTGTTGTGAAGATCACGCTCACCAGATAGATGCCGACCAGCATTCCCACAAGAGTAAATAAAAGCCTCTCGTTTTTCTCCGGAATTGCAAGGTCCAGCGCCCGCTGGATAACCATCGGCGCCACATAGCCGGACGCACCGCCGATGCCACTCAAAAGGATCGCAAAAACCATCCGTTTTGCATATTTTTTGATATAGGATGAAGCTCTGAGCAGATGCTTGATGTCAAACGGCTCTTCGAGCACTTCATCCTGCTTGTATGTATTTTTTGCCATTGCTTCCCCTCCTACAGTTCATCCACACCGGTCTGCAGCTTCACCAGTTCATAATAGTAACCCTTCTTCTCCATCAGTTCCTCATGTGTTCCCATTTCTTCAATATAGCCATTTTGCAGAACAATAATCTTGTCCGCTGTTTTCGTTGTCGAAATTCGCTGTGCAATCACAATCTTGGTACATGGAAAATCAAGCTCCCGTAAGGACTGCTGAATCTGTTTCTCTGTTTCCATATCAACCGCCGATGTTGTATCGTCAAGAATCAGAACCGATGGACGGATCGCCAGTGCTCTTGCCAGAGAAATTCTCTGCTTCTGGCCTCCGGAAAGACCAACACCGCGCTCTCCGACCAGGGTATCGTAGCCCTCCGGCATCTTTGAAATGAAATCTGCCGCAGCGGAATACCTTGCAAACTTGACAACCTCGTTCATCTTGATCGAATCATCGCCGTAGGCAATGTTTCCCTCGATCGTGTCAGAATACAGCAGAACATCCTGCGTGGCAAGTCCGATCTGTTTTCGGAGATCATACAGCTTCAGCTGTTCTACAGGAATTCCGTCAATCCGGATCTGTCCTTCTGTCGGCTCATAAAACCGCGGGATCAGATTGATCAGCGATGTCTTGCCGCAGCCGGTCTCGCCCATGATCGCAACCGTCTCGTTCGGATGGGCCGTGAAGGAAATATTGTGCAGAACCGGCAAATCACCATCCTCGTATTGGAAGGAAACGTTATCAAACTCGATTTTGCCTTCAAACCGCTCCGGATGGGAAACGGCATTTTCTTCGTCCCTGATTTTCGGTTCGGAGTAATACAGCTCCATGACCTTTTTCGACGCTGCTGAGAACCGCTGAAATTCGTTCATGATATTTCCCATCTGACGCATCGGATTGGCGATTGCCCAGATGAGGCCTGAAAATGCCACATAGTCTCCCATAGTAAGCTGTCCTCTGATCATAAAAACACCGCCGACTGCGAGCAGGACAACCGGCATCAGGTTCGCAATACTCTCGACAATCGGGAAAAATTTCAGCCATACCATTCCGGTTGCCTTATTCGTCTCCGCATAGTCGGTATTGGCACGGTCGAATTTCTCGATTTCGTAATCTTCTCTTGCAAACGCTTTGACAACGCGGTTTCCGGAAATATTCTCCTGTGCGCATGTATTCATCTGTGCCAGTTTTTCACGCAGCGCCGCATGCATCGGGGCAACGCGGTTCCGGAACAGATAGATAATCCAGAATACAAACGGTGAAATCACAAGAACGCACAGTGCCAGCTTCCAGTTCGTATACAGGAAGAAAACGGCCGCTGCAGCAAACAGAGAAAATGACTCAACCACCATTCGTACAACCCATGCAACCATGTGACGCACCGCATCCAGGTCTCCTGTCTGCCGTGTCATCAGATCTCCTGTCCGATAGGTACTGTAAAACGTCATATCCTGACGCTGAAGCTTGTCGTACAGATAATTCCGCACCCGGTACAGAACACTCTGCGACACCGTCTCATAGATCATACAGCTGCCATAAACAACAATAACACGCAGGAACGTAAAGCCGACCATCGCAAACAGCAAGCGGTAAAGCAGGTCACGGTGTACCTGAAGATTTGTCGCCGCGTTCTCCCCCGTTAAAAACAGATCCACAATTTTTCCCGAAAAATAGGGAATCGTAAGCTGCAGAATATTGTACAAAACGGTTCCGAGAATACCGACAAAGTACAGCGCCCGTTTTCCCTCCATGTTTTCCCACAGCCACGCAATTTTGTTTTTCGGGAATTGTTTCGTGTTGCTTTTCATGTTTTCATATCCCCCCTTATCTTAGGAAATTGAGTTACCAAATTCAGCATTAATTTTCTTTCAAATGCTTTCGCCATTGTATCAATTTTCATTTGGATATGATATAATGCGACTGTACAAAAATAGAATGTTTCTATTTTTCCGAAACTGATATTCCCAGAAAAATACTGAATATTTTTTACCTGAAGGGGGACTTTTCCGTTGAAGAATCTTTTTGAATACAGTGACATCCTGCACTCGCCGATTGAAGCCTTTTCCTGCTGCTCCGACAGTTTTTCCATGCCGGTCAAATCCCACTGGCACTATTTTACGGAGGTTCTTTATCTGCAGGAAGGTTCTCTTCTCGTGAGCTGCAACGATTCCGTCTACCACATAAAACCGGGCTCTTTCATCCTGTTTCCTCCACAGACGGTCCACGCACTTGCCGCAGACCAGGATCGGCCATTCCGCTATTTCTGTATCAAATTCAACCTGAACCGCATCCAGCTCACCGGAAGCTACCTTCCGAACCTGAGCTTTGCTTTCCATAAAATCGCCACGATGACCTATCCTTCGCTTTTGTTTACGCAGGAAGATCTCTCAGAGCTGAATCTCCATGATTTTTTTGTAACCCTTGAGAGGGAGGCTCTTGAAAAGAAATACGGTTATGATGCCTATATCTATTCTCTCTTTTCCACACTGTTTCTCCGGCTTCTGCGTATCTGGCACTGCCAGGGAATCTGTTTCAATCCCGAATCGATTTCCGAGAGTGAGGAACAGAGTATGCAGGATATCCTCGTCTATCTCGACCGCCATTCCCAGGAAAACATCAATATCGAGGCACTGGCACATAAATACAACATGAGCTACTCCTATTTTGCCAAACTTTTTCTGAAGCATTACGGGCAGAGCTGTAAGCAGTATATCGAGTTTATCCGCCTGAACAAGGTTGAAAACCTGCTTCTTTTTACCGACTATGACCTGAACTATATTGCAGCCGAGACCGGCTTTGCGGACTGCAGTCATCTGATCCGCACCTTTAAAAAGCGGTACCAGATCACCCCGCGGCAATTCCGTCAAAAGCACCAGACCACGGTTTCCTCGTCTCTCCCGGCGAAGCTGGGATAATCTGAAAATGAAAAAACCCTGCAAAAAAGAGCGTTGCCATAAGAAAACATGAAAAAAACAGTAAAATCAATGTTTTTTAGGGCAGCGGAAAACGGGGCAGGTCAAAACAACTGAATAATCAGACAGAAACAGGGTGTTGTCAAGCATGACAGCGCCCTTTTCTGTTCCCCGGCTAAGCCGCAGATTTTGAAAAAGTCTGCGGCTTTTCTTTTTGTCCAAACGCAGAAAGGAGGCGACGGCCTATGTACTTCACTTCCGACAGCGACCGGGCCTTTGAACAGCCCCAGCCCCGGCCAGAACAGCCGGACGAGGCGGCACCGGGATTGGAAAACTCGGTGTTGGAAAATCCAACATCGGATAATCCGACACCGGGAAACCCGACATTGGAAAATCCAATGCAATTAAATAAAGATATATCAAGTAAAGAAAAAACGACTACGGATGTATCAATTACCGATTCCATTCCTATCCTTTCCCGACCCTTCCCCTCGGAGGACGAAGCGGCACAGCCGCCGGAACGGAAAGGAACGGGAGCGAAATCACAGAGCGCCATAGAGATTTATCGTGAGATCATCATGGACAACATCGAGTACGAACACCTTTGCCAGCACGCCAAGGGCATTGACCGGGAAACGCTGGACGAGATCGTGGACTTGCTGGTGGAAACCGTGTGCAGCGTCCGCAAGACCATCCGTATTGCCGGGGACGATTACCCGGCAGAGCTGGTGAAATCCAAGTTTATGAAGCTGGACAGCTCTCACATCGAGTTTGCTATGACATAATCGGCAATTATCCAAAACGCCGGGCGCGGAGGTGTCAAAGCCTCTGCGTCCGGCGCTCTTTTTTCTTATGCCTGCCCCATTGGGAAGTTAGGCAGTTCTTCCAACAGTTTCAGAATAAGGTGCTGCTTCATATCTTCGTCAACGGCCAACTCGTCGATCATGGGGGTGTAGTGTTCGATCACTTTTTGTTTAGCCCATAGCTCACCGGCGACGGCGGCCCTGATGGTAGCTGTGTCCAGTAACATTTCCTGTTCGGCCATCGTGTCAACTCCTGTCGTTTTTTGTCTTATTCCAGCATACCACAGAACCGGCGGGAAAACCAGCGCCGGAAAGATTTTCCTACGCATTTCAAAGCCCGCTCCGACGGGTATTTGATAAATCATTCTGCCACCCCATCGACCACCGCCGAAAAGCCTTGATTTCCGTGGGCTTTTTGCCCCCTAAATGCGTAGACAGGAGGGGCTTTTGCTGGCTTTTGGTTTCATATTTCCAGTGTACCCAGCAATAGAAATGTGTTCTTCTAACATCTAATAATTCATATTTTATGCCTTGTATTCTCTCCTGAAAGGAAATATAATTAAATCTATTAGAGATAAAAAGTGTAGTACAATGCTGACATAAGGCAGGTGAACATAGAACAACATGAAAATTGAGGTTTCTCAGTTAAAATTTCTATACCCCTTGAAAACACTGGCGTTTCCAGCGTTTTCGCCGCCTCGGTTTGGCCCTTTTCCCTCATTTTTTCCCTTGCGAGAAGAAATGAGGGAAACTTTTTTCAGGCCGTCCCTACAACCTTATCCAGAAGCCTTGCGGAAGTTCGCTTGGCCTCTCTGGTGGCGTGGGCGTAAATGTTCATCGTGGTACTTACATCGGAATGTCCCAGCAGCTCCTGCACATCCTTGGGTGCGGCCCCGTGAGAGAGAAGGTTGGTCGTATATGTATGCCTCAACAGATGGAAGTGAAAGTCATCCATATCCCCGATTTTCTTTCGGGAGTATCGGCATACGCTGCTGACCGTTGCCGGGGCTTCATAAGCTCCATCGGGCCGCAGGCAGACGAAGGAAACCTGGGTGTAATCTTCCGGGGGTGTCTCTGTCCGGGGCAAGGAATAGACCTCGTAGTAGGTGCGGTTCTTTTCCTTGACGATGCGATAGTAGTTTTGGGAGTACAACGGCCCGTATTTAATGCTGTTCAGCATTTGCTCCTTTTTGGCTTCCCGCAGGATAGCCGCCAGGGTGTCGCAGAAATCCACAGTACGGATTTTCTTACGCTTTGTGGGGCCGATCTGCGTTTTCTTCCTTACGGAGTCATACCGCATACTCCGGCGAATGGTGAGGCACTGTTCCTTCAGGTCGATGTCCTGCCAGGTCAGCCCACATACCTCGCCGATACGAAGCCCGGCGAAATAGGCGATCTGGATAGGCAGTAACGCGGGATTGTGCTTTTTCTTCAAAAGCTCATTCAGCGCCAAATACTGCTCATGGGAGATTGTCGGCGTTTCAATGGGAAGGTCGCCTGTGCCATCCTCGGTGAACAGCTCATATTCATCGTCTTTGACCCGTTTTACCACATACTGCATCGGATTGAAGGTAATCAGCCTTTTGGGGAAAACCGCAAACCGGAAGGAGTTTTGAAGCACTGCCGAATACTGGCCCAGCGAGCCTTTGCTCAACGCCTCAACGGTTTTTCCATCGGGGCTTGTCCCTCCGAAGCTCAACAAATCCATATAGCTTTGCAGATGGTCGGAAGTTACCGTCTTGAGCTTGCGTTTACCAATAGGGTGCTTCTTGATGCGGGAAACAGTGTTGATGTAGGCTGTCACCGTCCCATCGCTCAACGAGCCGGGTTTCAGTTCTTCCTCCACCCACATATCCAGCATATCTCCCAAAGTGATGTTCTTGGCCTGTGCCAGAAACATCTTGGTTTCATAATCCTCCATCGCCTTGCGGAGCAGAGACTCGGTTTCACTTTTGCTTTCCGTTCCCGGAAATTCCTTCTGAACACGGTTGCCGCTGGCATCCTCTACATAAAAGCGATAGTACCACTTCTTTCCTTTCTTTCTTACAGATCCTTTTGCCATAGCAAACTCCTTTCTATGCTGGCAAACGGAACCGTAGTGATGTGTCACCCTGATTATAGCAAAGGGTGGCTTTCCTATCAAACATACCGCTTGCTAAATTTCAAGGTTTCTATATTTACTTCACCGCAAGGACCTGATTGCGGTCCAGAAGGTCGCGGCCTTCGTTGATCTGCATGAAACAGCAAATCACATCCACGCGGACAATAGACTTGCGCCCAATCCAGGACCGGGATTTTTCCCCAATCCACAAGACGGCGGAGGGTGTTGCGTCCAATGCCGGTATAGTCGGCAGCTTCTTCAATCGTCATGCCGATCTTACCAAACCCCGCAGGCTGAACAGCGGAGTATCTTTCTGTATGAGTACGCCCGGAAGTCCCGGACGGAATATTCGCATAACAAACAGGCGAATTTGAAGTCATAATTGTTCGCCTCCTTCGAGAACAAAAAAACAGCCGCGCCGATCTGGTTGGAGCCGTTGTAACATACGGCGCACTTCGGCGCGGCTGCCTTGATTTTTCAGTAACTTCAAGCCCGCTGTATTTGCCACGCATCCCCAGCGGTGGGGATATTACAGGCCGCCCCTGGCAGGGCTGTCATAACTCCGCAGCATCGTTCAAAGCGTGTGCCACAGGGTTCCCCCTCAAGTCTGTGGGAGGTCGTGAGAAAGTATCTTTAACCCCCGCGCTGTCATCGCGCCCGGAGTGCCTGTCCGGGTCTAAGGTATGCGTTGATCGCTCGGATAGCTTGTCCCATCACCTCCTTGAAGCTATCGTCATGGCGGCGCACCTTATGTCGCTCATCACGCGGGTTTCGTACCTGCAATACCGTATATTCAGTTGTCATGGTTCTGTGAAGGGTGAGGAAAATGTGTCCTTCACCTATCACATTTTTTAAGGCCGTTTGTTAGGTATTTTTAAGAGCTTTCGCAAACTTTTTTGAAATTTTTTTCATCGCCCCATCAAGGGAGAGGGAGATGCTGGCCTTCGTCACTCCTTCGAGCTTTGCAATCTCGGTGATGGACTTCTTTTCGGCAAGGTACAGCCAGACCCGGCGATACTGCTTTGCGTTCAGAACGGCTTTCAATGCGGCCAGCCGTTTCTCCCGCAAAGCCTTTTCCTCTGCCTGGGCATCCGCCTTCAGAAGCTCGGAGAAAAATTCATCCTCAGCAGACCGAACCGCTCCGACCACATCCAGGTAATCATCCAGAGCTACACGATTATCGTTAAAGCTCCGGCCTTCCTTTTCTGTCTGGTGGTAGTCTGCATCTGACCAGGCTTTCCATTTCAGAAATTCTTCCTCACTGGAAAAGTCCGCGCGGGTGAGCCGGATGCGGCCGTTTACACTTATGTATATAATGCTGTCCTGATCGTATTTGTTCAGGGCGTATTCACTTTTCTTATCAAACATACTTGTCCTCCATTTCAATTCAGGGGTTGACGGGTGAATTGAAATGGGGGCGGTGGAGAGCGGCACCCTACGGAGA
>OBXH01000857.1_pt1 | contig 20509 bp, 23 predicted proteins | sample 1538101 | NCBI WGS metagenome assembly OBXH01 (sample SAMEA2580141, study PRJEB22360) | human gut metagenome | biome: human gut; feature: human-associated habitat; material: faeces | place: Denmark | collected 2008/2010 | reverse complement strand
TCATTTTAAGCGGGGGTTGAGGGCAGCCGCCCCATCGGGTCAAGGGTGAAACGCCTTGCCCAGGGAGAGTTGATGCTTTGCGTCAACTCGTACTGGGTTATTACCTGACGCAAAACCTCGCAGGTCTGGCGGCTTTGCCGCCCTCCCCAGCCCGGAACATCTTTGCAGGAAGGAGGAAAAATGTTTGAAATTAACAAGACACAATGGACGATCTGGGAAGCATGGCACTTACAATCCCCGGCACAATGACCGTCGGTTCGATGTGGAAAACAGCGAACACATTGACGCTGAGCGTGCCAGACAAAATGTGTACTGGGACTGTTACCGGGGCTTTACAACCCACGACTTTCGGGAAAGCCCTGAGCAACCGGATTTCAGTTTTGAGGAAATTGAGAGGATGTATTACTATGAGCATTATTCCGATCATGTGGATGCCCAGAATGCCCGGAACGAGAAAACCCGGCACACCGAGCGCAACCGCACTGTAGATGATCTGTTGAAAAATAACAAGACCTGCCCAGAGGAAAGTATCTACCAGATTGGCACCATAGAAGAATCCGTTCCACCGGGTACTTTGGCACTCATTGTCAGCGAATTTTACGAGGAGTTTGAACGGCGCTTTGGTTCCCATATCCACATTCTGGACTGGGCGCTGCATCTGGATGAGGGCACACCCCACATCCATGAGCGCCATGTGTTTGACTGTAAAAACCGGTATGGGGAGCTGTGTCCCCAGCAGGAAAAGGCGCTGGAGGAACTGGGGGTTGAATTGCCTGATCCGAGTAAGCCCAAGGGCAAACACAATAATCGAAAACAGACTTTTGATGCAGTATGCCGGACAATGCTTTTTGACATCAGCCACAAGCATGGGGTGCATCTGGAGCAGGAACCATCCTATGGTGGGCGGGCGTATCTGGAAAAGCAGGATTATATCCTGATGAAGCAAAAGGAGCAGCTGGCGGCGCAGGGACAAAAGCTGGAAGAATTGACGCTTAAAATTGAGGATGTGGACAATCTGATTGATGAGGTGTCCAGCGTTGCTTATGACAAGGCGGTGGAATTGGTAACAGACGAGGTAAAAACCATGACCCATCAGGAAGATATTGATATGATCGAGGACACCAAAGTATGGCTGCAATCCCCAGAGCGAAAAGCACCTAAAAAGGAACGGGACTATGCAGTGGCAAGGCTGGATGGTGTGGTACGCAGAATCCGAAAAGCAATGCAGTCCACACTGGAAAAAATGAAGGCTGTGCTGCTTCATGCGGATAAGAAGAAGTCTATCACAGAAGAAATCAAAAAACAGACAAAGCCTTCCATTGTGGAAGCGCTGCGTCGAGGAATGGAGGAGCAACGGAAAAAAGACAGTGAAAAGCAGGCACAGGAGAAACAGAAAAAACAGAATATGGAACTGTAAGGCACTTGCCGTTTTCATTGTGAAAATGTCAGGTGTCTTTTTAGTTCCCTGAAAGGAAGATGCAATGAATGTATTTGAAGCGGTCAAACAGAACCTGACCACCCGACAGGCGGCAGAGATGTACGGCATTCAGGTCAGCCGTCATGGCATGACAGTCTGCCCGTTTCACAATGACAAGAATCCCAGCATGAAGGTGGACAGACGGTTCCATTGTTTTGCCTGTCAGGCAGATGGAGATGTGATTGATTTCACTTCCCGTCTTTTTGGACTAAGCAGTAAAGAAGCTGCCTTAAAGCTGGCAGACGACTTCTCAATCAGCTTTGACCGCAAAGGCCACGATCCGCCACAAAAGAGAGTGATCAAAAGAAAAATCAGCGAGGAAATGCGATACCGGCAGGCAGAGCAGAAATGCTTTCGGGTGCTGTGCGACTACCTGCGTTTGCTGGAACGATGGAAAGAAGAATATGCGCCCAAACAGCCAGAGGAAGACTGGAATCCTTTGTTTGTGGAGGCTCTGCACAGGCAGCCATATATCGAATATCTGCTGGATCTTCTTCTGTCTGATAGCATAGAAGAACGAGCTATTGTAGTTGCTGAGTATGGAAAAGAGGTGAGGAAAATTGAACAGCGAATATCAGAGTTTACCGCCAGCCACCCAGCAGGCTGTGATGAGCGCAGCCGAAGCCATAGTGCCAGAACAGAGCGTTGATGAGGTGCGGCAGAGACTTTCTGTTACCGACAAGGGGAAAACAGCCAACACCATCGACAACTGCCGGATTGTGTTCTGCTGCGATCCACTCCTGCGGGATGCCGTCCGGCTCAATCTCCTGACAGACAGGGTGGACATTGTGCAGGATTTAGGCTGGCGCAGGAATACCAGTGCCCTGACGGATACTGATGTGAAATATCTTCTCCTCTATTTTGAGAAAAATTATGAGTTGACCAGTGAGAAAAAGATTACGGCTGCACTTTCCATCGTAGCAAACGAAAACTGTTACCATCCGATTCAGGATGTGCTGAACAGCCTTGTCTGGGACGGTACACCACGCATCCGATCCTGTCTGCACCATTTTCTTGGTGCTGATGAAAGTGACTATGTGGAAGAAATGCTGAAACATTTTCTGCTGGGTGCTATACGCCGGGTATTCCGTCCCGGTTCCAAATATGAGGAAATGCTTTGTTTGGTGGGCGGTCAGGGTGCCGGAAAGTCCACCTTCTTCCGGCTGCTGGCAATCCGGGACGAATGGTTCTCTGATGACTTAAAAAAGCTGGATGACGACCGGGTATTCCAAAAGCTGCAAGGTCACTGGATCATCGAGATGTCAGAGATGCTTGCCACTAGCAGCGCAAAAAGCATTGAAGAAATCCGCTCCTTTATCAGCCGACAGAAGGAAACCTACCGGACACCTTATGAATCTCAGCCTAAAGACCGGCTTCGGCAGTGTGTGTTCGGTGGTTCCTCGAATACGCTGGACTTCCTGCCGCTGGATCGAGCCGGGAACCGGCGCTTTCTCCCAATCATGATTTACCCGGAGAATGCAGAGGTTCACATTTTGGAGGACGAGGACGCTTCCAGAGCGTATCTGTTGCAGGTATGGGCAGAAGCTATGAGCATTTACCACAGCGGCAAATATTCCATGAAATTCAGCAAGTCCATCCAGTGTCAACTGGTGGAGGTGCAGAAAGACTTCATGCCGGAGGACACCGAAGCCGGACAGATACAGGGATTTCTGGAACACTACACCGGAAACATGGTCTGCTCCAAACAACTGTTCAAGGAGGCACTGGGACACACCTTTGATGAGCCGAAGCGGTGGCAGCTGCACAATATTAACGAGATCATGAACACAGTCGTGACTGGCTGGAAGCCTTTTTCCAATCCCCGGATGTTCGCCGGATATGGCAGACAAAAGGGCTGGGAACGGGACACTTCCGGCAACGAACTGCCCGGCAACGAAGGTGGATTTGTGGAACTGAGTGAGGAAGAATGCCGCCAGCTGGAACTTCCGAAGGAGTGGATCGCCTGACAAGGACGGTCTGTTTCCGGGATGGTTGCCGGTTGGTTGCCGGGTTCGTTGCTGGTAAATCTATGGTTTTGATATAGAAAAAGTCCGTGAATAAAGGGCTTTTATGATCTATCTATGTTTCCGGCAACGAAAGCAACGAGATTTTACAAGAAAATTTGAAAAGTAAGAAATCAAGGTCAGACGGTAGTTTACAGGTTTTTTGATGTCCGTTGCCGGACTTCGTTGCCGCAGCCACCGTCTGATCCACTATTCTATGGAGATAGCCTATGGAGAAAAACAAGAAGCAGAATAAAAAAGTCCAGTTTGTAGTGGTTCGTGAGTTTTCCGGGGACAAAACCATGCGAGAAGCCTTTGAGCAGCTGATCGAGCGTCAGACCTGCGAACACTTCGAGGAATGGTTGGAGCATCGGGAAATGGCACAGAAAGCGGCGTAAGGCAGTTGAATCATGGACAGGGACATGGTATTATAATGATATCGTGTCCCTGTTCATAGAAGGAGAACACTATGAGCAGGAAAAAACAGGTTAATCAGAAAATCACAGCCCTTTATTGCCGTATCTCTCTGGAGGATGGCGGCGATAATGAGAGCATGAGCATCAGCAACCAGAAACTTATGCTCCGGGACTTTGCCGAAAAAAACGGAATGTTCCAGTATGAGTATTATGTGGATGACGGTTATACAGGCCGCAATTTCAACCGCCCTTCTTTTCAGCGCATGATTGCCGATATTGAGGCGGGAAAGATCGGCTGCGTTATCACCAAAGACCTGTCCAGACTGGGCAGAAATTATATCGAAGCTGGCAGCTATATCGAAATCTTTTTCCCAAAACACAATGTACGCTATATTGCCATTACAGACGGAGTGGACAGCCTGACCCGTCAGGAAATGGACATTACGCCGTTTAAGAATATCCTGAACGATATGTACAGCCGGGATATTTCCAAAAAGGTGCTGGCAGGGCGTATGACCCGTTCCCGGCAGGGGAAGTTTTGTGGTGGGCAGCCGCCCCTCGGTTTGATGCGTGACCCGGAGGATAAGGGGCATTTGATCCGTGACCCTGAGACAGCACCGGTAATCCGAAAAATCTATGATATGGCGCTGGATGGCTGGGGATGTATGCGGATTGCAAAGCAGCTCATGGATGATAAAGTCCCGATCACCAGAGTAAAAAGCAACACAGAATGTGATGTAAATTACTATTCATGGGGAAGTGCAAGAATCAGCCATATCCTGCGGAATCCCTTTTATAAGGGCGCACATCTAGTCTGCCGGACACATCAGAAAGGGATTCGCTCCAACACCTATGACATTATCCCTCGTGAGGACTGGGAAATTATCGAGGATTGCCATGAAGCAATCATCTCCCCGGAAGAATGGGAGCAGGTGCAGGAAATCATTGACCGTAGACCAACCATTATGAAGGGCAACTCCTGCCCCTTTTATAACCTGTTCCACGGTATCATTTATTGTGAGACTTGCGGAAAGTCCATGCAGGTGCGGTATGAAAAGGTTGGCAGAACCGGAAAGAACCGTTTTACCGGCGAACAGCGGGAACCGATTGATAAGGCGTATTATATCTGCCAGACCTACAACAGGCTGGGCAAGAACGCCTGTACCAGCCACAAGATCGAAGCCAGAGATTTATACAACCTTGTGCTGAAAGATATTCAGGAACTGGCAAAGACTGCGCTCAAAGATGCCGATGCTTTTTATCAGCGGTTGAGCAGCCGGATGGAGCGCCGGTATCTTCTGGACGCCTCCCAGACACAGAAGGAATGTCAACGACTGGAAAGCAGAAATCGTGAAATTGATGAGGTGTTCCTGAGCCTATATACCGATAAAGCAAAAGGAATCCTGACTGAGCAGCGTTTTATGAAGCTGACAGCAACACTGGAACAAGAGCAGGAAGCCAACCAAAAGCGCCTGCAAGACCTGCTGTTGATGATGCGCCACTCTGATGAACAGGAAAATGAAGTCCGCACTTTCATCAAAGAAATCCGGTACTATGCAGCCATTAAAGAACTGGATGAAGTGGTGCTGAACCGGCTCATCAGCAAAATTCTGGTGGGAGAAGTCAAAAAGATTGATGGACAGAAAGTACAGGAAGTCAGAATCGTTTATAACTTTGTCGGTGAGATACCGGAGATAACAGAATAAACATGGCAGCCCTTCTCTCATTTCCCGGGGAAGGGCTTTTTAATTTATTTAATTTATTTTACTTTCTGTCAATAGAATATACAATCCACAAATAATGAGAACAAGAAATAAAACTGTAGGAATCAACAATCCGTTTTCCAAAATGCTTATTATCATTCTTCCAGGTGGTGTTACCCACTCAACTGACGGATTTTGCATTGCTGCTATTATCATTCCTACAACGCCAACAACACCACCTAATACTAAAAAACCACCTTTGATACATCTCTTCATAATCAGTTTCTCCTTATCAAATCCTGATTTTATATTTCGACAATGGAAATTTAAATGTCCCTTTTCTAATTGATGGTTTATTGTTGATTTCCTCCGAAATTCCCGATTTCTCACATTGTCCAACTCCAGATAAACTGGAAGTCATTTATTTTGTTGCGGCAATACACATCCAATGTTTTTTGGCATTTATATACGTTTTTATCTCTGTGAAACCCGCTTCTTTTAAAGCAGCAACAAGCTGATCACGATTATAAATCTTCATACCGCCGATTATCTTTGTCCATTTTTCATCTGAGGCATTCGTACCATCGCTCTCGTTACAAATCAGAAATGTTCCGCCGCTTTTCAGAACGCGATTTACCTCGGAAAAGCATTTTTTCAGACCCGGCCAGAAATAAACTGTCTCAAAGGCGGAGACATAATCAAAGACCTCATCAGAAAAGGGAATCGCCGATACATCGCCCTGAAGCACCCTGCATTTTCCCTGCTTAATGGCAGCAGCGTTCAGCTCTTGAGATTCTGCCACACTGACCTCCGAATAGTCTAGTCCTGTCACATGACCGTTTCTGCACTTGTCCAGCCAGGTCGCAATATTTGCGCCGCCTCCGCAGCCGACATCCAGCACCTTAGCGTCTGGCTTCGCGGAGATATTTGAGAATCCCCATTGCGACACCTTGGCGTGGCCGCTGTTCATCATCTTCGCCATCAGTTTCCCGCCGAAGCCTTGCGGCTTACGGGTGTTTTCAAAAAAGTTCATTGCAATATTCTCCCTTTCAACTTCCGATTTTTCGCTATGAGTGATTGATACCAATAGTTAGCAACATCTAACTGACAGTATAATATCGGAACATGAATTTTTCAACTGCTGCGCCAGATTCTCACCCAACTATCTTTCCTCAACACAAATTGAGTTCACCACTTGACATTGCGTCGAATAGAAGCCATTTTTATGAATAAAGCTTGATTTGTTTGTGAAAACCGCTATTTGCCTTGACAAACGTATCTGTCTGCTGTATTATAACATTGTTACATAGCACTGTTATATGGAGGCCGTCATGGAATCAAAAGCACCGGATACATTAGAAAGAATACAACAGGCTGCTCTGGATGAGTTTTCTGAAAAAGGGTTTCTTGGAGCCTCTCTGCGGCAGATCGTGAAACACGCTGGAGTAACTACGGGGGCCTTTTACGGCTATTTTTCCAGCAAAGAGGCTCTGTTTGCTTCCATTGTAGAACCGCATGCCGCTATTTTGATGAGTAAATATGTGGATGCGCATATCTCCTTTTCCGAGCTTCCCGCAGAGGAACAACCGGAGCATATGGGCGTGGAATCAGGAGCTTACATTCATTGGATGGTGGAATATGTCTGCCAGCACAGGGAACCGGTAAAGTTGCTGTTTTGCGGCGCAGAAGGCACCGGATATGAAAACTTTATTCATAACATGGTGGAACTGGAAGTGGAAAGCACCTTTCGATACATGGAGACACTCCGCCGCCTGGGGTACAATATCCCAGAATTAAGCCCGTCTCTGTGTCATATCATTGCCAGTGGTATGCTGGGCGGCCTTGTTGAGATCGTGGTTCACGATATTCCACAGGAACAGGCCATGTGGGATGTAGAACAGCTGCGTACTTTCTATACGGCCGGATGGTTGAAGCTGATGTCACCTTAATTGCTGCGATTGCGTCAGTGATATGCAGGATGCGCTCTGCCCCTTTCACAAGCAGAGCGCTGCGTGATATACTTTATTTTTTTATTTGTAAGTTAGTATATGCTAACTAATATATTTCTCACTATTTTAAGGAGGTCATTCGATGAAACAAGAAAAAAAGAACGATGTGGCTGTCCTGCTGGAATATGCGGGAAGCCGCAGAGGCCTGACCTTTTTAGGGCTGGCCCTATCGGCGGTGTCCATGCTTTTGAGCATGGCTCCCTACATTTGTATCTGGCTGGCGGCTCGTGATCTGATTGAGGCAGCTCCTGAATGGACACAGGCGCAGAATGTTTCCAAATATGGCTGGATCGCCTTTGCGTTCGCAGTGAGCGGCATTATCCTGTATTTTGCAGGCCTAATGTGTACCCATCTGGCTGCTTTCCGTACAGCTTCCAACATACGAAAACAAGGGGTTGCTCATGTGATGAAGGCTCCGCTGGGTTTTTTTGATTCCAACGCCTCTGGTCTGATTCGCGGGCGGCTGGATGCGGCGGCAGCCGACACCGAAACGCTGCTGGCACATAATCTGGCAGACATCGTAGGCACTATCGTGCTGTTTTTGTCGATGCTGGTCATGATGTTTCTGTTTGATTGGCGAATGGGGGCAGCCTGCCTTTTAGCGGCAGTCATTTCGGTAATTGCTATGTTCTCCATGATGGGTGGCAAAAATGCCAAACTGATGGCGGAATACCAGGCGGCCCAGGATCGCATGACAAAAGCGGGAACAGAATATGTAAGGGGAATTCCTGTAGTAAAAATATTTCAGCAGACGGTCTACTCGTTCAAGGCGTTTCAGGAGGCTATCGAAGACTACAGCAGCAAAGCCGAACATTATCAGGCGGATGTATGCCGTGTTCCTCAGTCTGTCAATTTAACCTTTACCGAAGGAGCGTTCGTGTTTCTGGTTCCAGTGGCGCTGTTCCTTGCTCCAGACGCACTGGCAAACGGCAGTTTTGCTGGCTTTGTTGCCGATTTCGTTTTTTATGCCGTATTTTCAGCCATCATTTCCACTGCGCTTGCAAAAATAATGTTTGCTTCCTCCGGTATGATGTTGGCCAGTACCGCTTTGGGACGGATCAATCAGGTGATGGAGGCGCCTACCCTGGAAGCACCCAGTCACCCACAGTCCCCTCGTAGTAATAAAGTAGAATTTAAGGATGTGAGTTTTACCTATAACGGATCGGAAAGCCCTGCACTATCTCATGTGTCTTTCACAGCCGAACCGGGGCAGACCGTAGCTCTGGTGGGACCGTCCGGCGGCGGAAAGACAACGGCGGCCAGCTTGATTCCGCGTTTTTGGGATGCAACGTCCGGCGCGGTGGAAGTCGGCGGAGTCAATGTTGCTCAGATCGATCCGCATGTCCTTATGGATCAGGTGGCTTTTGTATTCCAGAATAACCGTTTGTTCAAAGCCTCTATTTTGGAAAATGTCCGGGCCTCCCGCCCGGAAGCGACAAGAGAGCAGGTGATGGCCGCGCTAATGGCTGCCCAGTGCAAGGATATTCTTGACAAACTGCCGGATGGCCTTGATACACAGATCGGCACCGAAGGAACTTATCTTTCCGGTGGTGAACAACAGCGCATCGCACTGGCCAGAGCCATTTTGAAGGATGCCCCCATTGTGGTGCTTGACGAAGCAACTGCTTTTGCCGATCCTGAGAATGAGGTGCTGATTCAGAAGGCCTTTGCCACACTGACGAAAGGCCGCACTGTTATTATGATTGCACACCGTCTATCCACTGTTGTGGGCGCTGATAAGATTATCATTCTTGAAGAAGGGCACATTGTCGAGCAGGGTACTCATGCGGAGCTGACTGCTTCGGGCGGTCTGTATGCCCGGATGTGGACCGACTATAACAAGGCAGTTCAGTGGAAAATCACCAGCGAAAAGGAGGCAGAGTAAATGTTTGGAGAGAAGTTTCAGCGAAAATATGCCCTGACCGATCAGGGTGTCCGGAACACAAAGAAAGGCACATTCTGGACAGTGATCGTGAATCTGGTTGTTATGGGCGGTGTCAGCATTCTGTATCTGGTAATGTCTGGTTTTATGGGAGCCTTGACAGAAGGAAGTCCTCTTCCCGGTTCAGCGATTGTCCTCGGACTGTTGGTTCTCTTTGCCCTCCTGTCCTTCGTGACCCATTTGCAGCAATACAAAGCTACCTATGGGCTGGTATATAATGAGGTCAAAACCACACGTCTCAGTCTGGCGGAACGGCTTCGTAAACTGCCGCTGGGGTATTTTGGCAAGCGGGACTTGGCAGACTTGACCGAGACTATCATGGGAGACGTGAATCGGATGGAACATGTCTGGTCTCATGTGCTAGGGTATCTGTACGGTGCTTACATCTCTACGGCGATTATCGCTGTGTGCCTGCTTGTTTACGACTGGCGGTTGGCTATTGCTTGCCTGTGGGGTGTACCGGTAGCCTTTGGCCTGCTGTTTGGTAGCCGCAAGATTGCCGCCCGCAATGCAGAACGGACGAAAAAAGCTGCTGTCCGGGTGTCAGATGGTATTCAGGAAGCATTAGAAAATGTTAGAGAGATTCGTGCCACAAACCAGGAGGAACGGTATCTAAACGGACTGAATCAGAAAATTGACGAACATGAACGAGTTACGATTCAGGGTGAACTGGGAACCGGCCTTTTTGTAAATGCCGCCAGTGTTATCATGCGGCTGGGCGTGGCAACGACCATTCTTGTGGGGGCGAATCTGATCCTGTCCGGCAGCATTGATTTCATGCTTTTGTTCCTGTTTCTATTGGTCATTACTCGTGTCTATGCCCCATTCGACCAAAGCTTGGCACTCATTGCAGAAATGTTTGTTTCTCAGGTGTCTGCTGACCGTATGAATGAAATTTATGACACGCCTACAGCAGAGGGCGCGGAGAAATTTGAGCCAAAGGGGCATGATATTGTCTTTGAGCATGTGGGCTTTTCCTATGATGAGAAAGAAGTCCTGCATGATGTAAGCTTTACTGCTAAAGAGGGCGAAGTTACGGCACTGGTAGGCCCTTCCGGTTCCGGCAAAAGCACCTGTGCCCGGCTTGCTGCAAGGCTGTGGGACATTTCCAAAGGAGTGATTCGTGTAGGTGGTGTGGATATTTCTACCATAGACCCAGAGGTACTGCTGCGGGATTATTCTATGGTGTTTCAGGATGTGGTGCTGTTCGACGATACCGTGATGGAAAATATCCGTCTTGGTAAGCGTGGCGCAACGGATGAAGAAGTGCGGGCTGCGGCCAAAGCGGCCAACTGCGATGAGTTTGTTCATCGGCTTCCCCAGGGCTACAACACCCCCATCGGAGAAAACGGGGCGAAGCTTTCCGGCGGTGAACGGCAGCGTATTTCTATTGCAAGAGCTTTGTTGAAAGACGCACCCATCGTCCTCCTTGACGAGGCAACTGCCAGTCTGGATGTGGAAAATGAAACAAGGGTTCAAGGGGCACTCTCCCGCCTGCTGGTCGGAAAGACCGTATTGGTGATCGCTCACCGGATGCGTACTGTGGAGGCAGCCGATAAAATTATTGTTCTAGCAGATGGCAGGGTGGCGGAAGAAGGAACGCCGGCAGAACTGATGAACAAAAACGGTCTTTACCACCGTATGGTGGATCTACAACGACAAAGCGCCGGGTGGCGATTAAATTAAGCGATTTAGCCTGAGAGTTCTTTAAAAGTTCTCTCAGGCTTTTTGTATATAAGAAAGCTTAAGGTTCAAAAAAACAGGTACGCTATGAAAGATAAATTTCTTTGATAGTGACCTGTTTTTTTAATTCATCACTTGACATTGTGGCAAAGAACTGATGTCTCAGGACGAGATCGCCGTCATGGACGGAGCCAAGTGTATTTTGCAGCTTCGAGGCGTGAGACCTTTTCTCAGTAACAAATACGACATCACGAAGCATCCCAAATACCGGCAGCTCTCCGACTATGACAAGCGGAACGCCTTTGACATCGAAAAATACCGGCAGCATAAGCTGGTGGTCAAGCCCGATGACACATTCGACCTCTATGATATGGGCGAGATCGAAGCGGATTAAAGCCCCGTCGCTGCACTGCGCAGTGGGTAAAGCCTGATGGCTCATCCCAAAGCAGAACAGCGACGGGGCTTCTTTTTTTATGCCCATTTTCAAAAATACACAACCAATCTTTTTCAAATCAAGGAGGAAAATCTATGGCTTTCATCAATCAGGCTGTCACGGTTCTTCAGACACTCGTTATCGCACTCGGCGCGGGTCTCGCGGTGTGGGGTGTTATCAACCTCATGGAAGGCTACGGCAACGACAATCCGGCGGCTAAATCTCAGGGTATCAAGCAGTTCATGGCTAATTAAAGGGAACAAAAAGAAAGGAAAAGCCAATCCAGACGGTATCAGCGGCAGGCTACAAGAATAAATTGTGATTTCACAAGATTGGTGCTATAATAAGAGAAAAGTTCCTGCCGGGGCAGCCGCCCCGGTGGTATGGATAGAAAGGCAGGAAAACAATATGCACATCAGCTATAAACCACTCTGGCACACACTGTTAGAGCGTGATATGAGAAAAGAGGATTTAAGGCTTGCTGCTGGTATGACAACAAATATGATTGCCAACATGAGCAAAGAGGGAAAGCACATCAGCATGGATACATTAGCCCGTATCTGCGAAACGCTGAATTGTGAGATTACCGATGTGATTGAGTTAGTACCAGACGAGCCTGCTTCCACAGGAGGTAAGGAACATGAGCGAATTGAAACCAAGAATAACGGAAAACGGAATTGATTATATCCTTGTTGGAGATTACTACATCCCGGACTTGAAGTTGCCGGAGGAACACCGCCCCATCGGAAAGTACGGACGGATGCACCGGGAATATTTAAGAGAAGTCTGCCCAGCCAGATTACACACATTGACCCTGACCGGGGAATTGTGGACATATCTTGCAGACCTGAACGAACAGGCACAGAAACGGTTAGACACCATCATGGAGCAGATGAAAGCTGCCGAGGGCGTGACCGAGGAATTGAAGCGTACCCGTCAAATGGAATGGGTGCAGCGTTGCAATAACATTCACAACCGGGCAGAAGAAATTGTTTTACATGAGATGATTTATTCATAACGGTATGGTAGAATGATTATTACAAATTAGAAGTTGTAAAGGAGACTTTGTATGGGTAGAAAAGAAATAACAACAAAAGAAGATTTAATGAAAGTAATAGAATTATTCGAAAATACTGGAATTACATACTGGTTGGATGGCGGATGGGGTGTAGATATTTTAGCTGGTAAACAAACAAGAATTCATAGAGATATAGATATAAATTTTGATGCTCAACATACGGAAAAATTGTTAAATGTGCTTTTGAATCTGGGCTATAAAATTGATACAGACTGGAAACCGGTTAGAATAGAGTTATATAGTGATGAACTTGGTTACTTAGACATTCACCCGTTCGTTTTAAATGAGGACGGAACTTCAAAACAAGCTGATTTAGAGGGTGGCTGGTATGAGTTTGAAAAAGATTACTTTGGTAGTGCTTTTTTTGAAGGAAAAACAATTCCTTGTATATCCTTAAAAGGCCAAAGAGTTTTCCACTCAGGTTATGAATTAAGAGATAAAGATAAGCATGATATTTCAATTCTTGAAAGTTTATCAAAATAACATTGCTGTAATTTCTAAGATAAATTCCACTTTATCGCTTTGAAATTTTAACTGAATAAGTATAGCACCAACCGCTGCTACATGGAAGCAAACACAACCATGCAACAGCGGTTTTTCTTTACCGTTTTTTCCTTTGACTGATAGGAGTTCCTGTTTTCTTTGATTTTTGTAGAATCCGAATGAGCCAGCGAAATTCTTCGTCTGACAGATTTTTATAGTTGATGCCGAGCTGCTTGCAGTAAAGGACAACCAGCTTTTCATCCCGACTGCCCTTGAAATTTTCAACCGCTTCCAAATTTTCTTTCAATTCATCGGCAACGGTGGTCTGGGGCGCACTCTCGCTGTCCTTTTTGTGGGCTTCCCGAATATCCCGGATAATGAGATTGAGGTCATCAAGAACCATGTGGCTGAAATATTCATCATCGCTGATATGGGCGGCTTGCAGCACTTTCAAATGCGGGTCGTCTTCGCCGGGGCGATACCGTTCAATGATTTCATGCCGGACAGTATCGACAAGGGCGTTGAGGTTTTGAATCTGCATGGTGGCAATCCCATCTACATAAATCTCAATGTCCGCAAGAAACTTGATAAAGTCCTTATGAGTGGCAAGCTCACAGAGCAGACGGTTGTTAATCCGACCGCCTTTCAGAAGTGCCACCATCTCATCATTCAAATGCAGCTCTGTTAGTGGCGTGTTGATCTGCTCCCGGTTCTCTGTCCGGCACAGCAGATAATCAACGGAAACCCCATAGAAGTCTGCCAGCGTGATAAGGTTGCCATGATTGATTTCCTTATAATCCTCTTTTTCATAACTGCCAAGAGCTGATTTGGAAATGCCCGTCAGCTCTGATAATTCTTCCAGATTTAAGCCTTTGTCCTTGCGGAGTTCCCAAAGGCGTTCCTGTATGCTTGTCGCTCCTTTCATGGGCGCACGCTCCTTTCCGGCGGTTTCATTACTGCCGCTTAACTGGATTATATCATACTTTCCGCAATCGTGGAAATTTCTGATTTTTACCCCTAATTCCTACTTTGTGGACATACGGCACAGGGCACAAAAATGTTCTATGATACAGGTAGTTCATCGATGGATTATTCCAATCGAATGACCAGCCTGTGTGGGATATGCTTCCCCGGCGATGTAGCGCCATGACTTTTGGCAGGGATATGGAGGAACCCTGACCGAAACGAGCGTACCAAAGGGAGCGATACGCCGCTGTGAGATTCAGGGGAGGAACGACACCGGGGAGAACTGGCGAACTGACACCGAAATGATACCGAAACACGACAATCTGATAGGGGGATAGTCTACCCTATCGCTGATACTTCGGGAGATTTTAAGCGGCTCTATGGCTGTAATTTTGCCGAAAATCGCCCCGAAACCATACACTAAAACGGGAGGAAGCGCAATATGCCGAGAATGAGCAAAAAGAGGAAGCATGAGCTTTCCTTTTACCTCAATGACCGGGGGCGTGTCACTTACAACGAATTATGCCGGAAATGCCAGCATGGGTGCAAGCAGAGCTTCCGGGCGGTTGTGGTTGACTGCCCCCGTTATTTATCCAAACGAGCAAAGAAAAAGGAGGAACACACCGAATGAATTTTGAATTTATGACGATAGACACACCCTTGCCGCCCTGTATGCCATTTCCCAGAGCGTTGACAGGATTTCCAGTCAGCAGCACCGCAAAGGTCATGTACTGCCGGATGCTGGACGCTATGCTATCCAAAGGGCAGGAGGACGAGAACGGAATCCTGTTTGTCTGCTTCCCTGTCACATCCATTGCCGCAGTCCTGTCCCGCAGTCCTATGACGGTCAAGCGTTCTTTGAATGAACTGGAAAACGCAGGACTTATCATGCGGGTGCGTCAGGGCGTTGGAGAGCCGAACAGGATTTATGTGCTGATACCGGGAAAGGAGGACGCTGCCCTTGCCTGATAGCTCAAAACTTGAAAAGCTCAACCGGGAGCTGGAGAAAAGCGAAAAGAAACTGCGGAAAGCTATCAATGATGAAAAGGCATTGCAGCATCAGTTGAAGCAGCTTACCCGAAAGGAACGGACGCACCGGCTCTGTACTCGTGGCGGTATGCTGGAAAGTTTTCTGCAAGAGCCGGAACGCCTGACAGATGATGATATCATGCTGTTGTTGAAACTCATTTTTCACAGACAGGACACGCAGGAACTATTGAAAAAACTGCTGGAACGGAAGAAGCCGGAAACCCCTTAGTTTACTAAGGGCGCAATTATACACCACCCAGAGGTTGGTGCATTGCGTTCTCCGAAGGCTCCTCGCCGGAGGGCTGTGATTTTCCGCAGTCATGGTCTGCTCCAAATCAAACAGGGGACGCTACGCTTCCCCTGCGCTGGCTGCCGCCAGCTACCCTTTTGTGGACTTGCCATCTGGGGACACCTTGCGTTGCAAGTTGTTCCCAGCCGACAAGTTTTACAAAATCTCTCTATACTTTGACGGTCGAATAAAGTATAATGAAGTCAACGACTAATCGGAAGTTCAATGTGAGGAAAATTAGATGAAGAAAAAGTCTTATTGGTTAAGTATTAGTGTGTTCGTATTGATACTGATATGGACGGTTTATTATTATGCAATGCAGTACACAGGAGGATTTGCAGACTTAAAGGACTCTATTGTTTGTGGGATTGTAGGTTTGATATGTATCGTATTTATCGTGAAAAGAACTATTGACTTTTTGAAAAACAAAAAATCGTAAAATTCAAGTTTGCCACCCACACATCGGGTCAACTTGTCCCGAACTTTTACAGCTAAATATCCGCCGCCTTCACAGCGGCACACCGAGCAGGAAATCTGAAAAAGATCTCCTGCTTTTTTTCTGCCCAAAATGAGGTGGTAAAACGCCACCCCATCCACCAATTACCGAAAGGAGGGACACGAAATGCCCTGTCCACACAACGAAATCACGATTGTGCAGCGCAGCCAGCGACAGTCTGCGGTTGCCGCCGCTGCTTACCAGAGTGGCGAAAAGCTGTTCTGTGAATACGACCAGCAAGTGAAGCACTACCCGGAAAAGCGTGGTATCGTCCACAATGAAATCCTGCTCCCGGCAAACGCCCCACGGTCGTATGCAGACCGCAATACCTTATGGAACGCCGCCGAAGCTGTGGAAAAACAATGGAACTCCCAGCTTGCAAGGCGGTGGGTGCTTACCATCCCCAGAGAGATACCGCCTGACCAATATGCTGTCCTTGTTCGGGAGTTTTGCCAGCAGCAGTTTGTTTCCAAAGGCATGATTGCTGATTTTGCCATCCATGACCCCCATCCGCCGGGACACAATCCCCACGCCCATGTCCTGCTCACTATGAGGGCAATGGACGAACATGGGAAATGGCTTCCCAAGAGCCGCAAGGTTTATGACCTTGACGAGAATGGGGAACGGATCAAACTTCCGTCCGGCAGATGGAAAAGCCACAAGGAGGATACGGTTGACTGGAACGACCAGAAGTATTGTGAAATCTGGCGGCATGAATGGGAGGTCATCCAGAACCGCTATCTGGAAGCCAATGACCGCCCGGAGCGTGTGGACTTGCGTTCCTATGCCAGACAGGGGCTTGATATAGTCCCTACTGTCCATGAGGGGGCTGCTGTCCAGCAGATGGAAAAGCGTGGTATCCAGACGAACATCGGCAACCTGAACCGGGAAATCAAAGCCGCCAACCGCCTGATGCAGTCCATTCGGCAGCTCATTCAAAACCTCAAAGGCTGGATTACCGAACTGGGAGAAAAACGGAAAGAGCTGCTTGCACAAAAAACGGCGGAGGAAGCGACACTTCTTCCCAATCTGCTGATGAAGTATATGGAGATACGAAAGGAAGAACGGAAGGACTGGACAAGGGCTGGACAGAACCGGGGGACTTCACAGGACTTAAAGGCAGTCAGCGAAGCATTGTCCTATCTCCGGCAAAAGGGACTTTCCACTGTGGAGGACTTAGAAGCGTTTCTGGAAGCGTCCGGGAAATCAGCCGCCGATTACCGCAATCAGATGAAGCCAAAGGAAGCCCGCAGCAAAGTGATTGACGGGATTCTTGCCAGCCGGACAGACTGCAAGGAATGTAAGCCTGTCTATGAGAAGTACCAGAAGATATTTTTCAAGAAAACAAAGGAGAAATTCAAACAGGAACACCCGGAGGTTGCCCGGTTTGAGAAAGCCGCCGCCTACCTTGCCAAGCACCCGGACGATAAGGACAGTACCCAAAAGGAGCTGCAAGAGGAGCAGGAAAAACTTCTCAGCGAAATCGCAGAGCTGAAAGTACCGCTGACAGAGGTACAGGAGGATTTGAAGAAGCTGCGGGACATCCGCTACTGGGTACGGAAAGCCACACCCGGCACAGAGGAAAGCAAAGAGCCGCCCAAGAAGCAGCCCCTCAAAGAAGTCTTGCAGGATAAGGCTGACGAGAAGAGAGCACAGAAAAACGCCCCGGCGCAGACGAAACACAAACAACAGGATATGGAACTTTAACAGGCACTTGCCATTTTCAATCAGAGAATGTCAGGTGCTTTTCTTTTTTCAAGGAGGGATAGATTTGAATGTATTTGAAGCTGTGAAGCAGTCCGTCACAACAAGACAGGCTGCGGAGCATTATGGAATTCATGTAGGTCGGAACGGGATGGCTTGCTGCCCGTTCCATAACGATAAAACCCCAAGCATGAAGCTGGATCGGCGTTACCACTGCTTCGGCTGCGGTGCGGATGGGGATGTGATTGATTTTGCCGCCGCCCTGTATGGGCTGGGAAAGAAAGAAGCCGCCGTACAGCTGGCACAGGACTTCGGGCTTTCCTATGAGGACTGGAAACCGCCGGGAAAGGAAAAAAAGCCAAAGCCCCGGCAGAAATCCCCGGAGGAACAGTTTCAGGAAGCAAAGAACCGCTGCTTCCGTATTCTTGCCGATTATCTCCATCTGCTTCGGGCATGGAGAACGGACTACGCCCCACACTCCCCGGAGGAAGCCTTTCATCCCCGGTTTATAGAAGCCTTACAGAAGCAAGACCAAGTGGAGTATCTGCTGGATGTGCTGCTGTTCGGGGAAACAGAGGAAAAAGCGGCTTTGATTACGGACTACGGAAAGGATGTGATACAGCTTGAACAGCGAATGGCAGAGCTTGCAGCCGCAGACGCAGCAAGAACTAAAAAACACCATGAACGCCATGCAGCCGCCCCAGAGCATTGAGGAAATCAAGGCGGGGCTGGAAACTACCGAGAAAGGCGGTGTCCGTCAGAGCATACGGAACTGCCTGACCGTATTCCAGCGTGACCCTCTGCTTTCCGGGGCTATCGCATACAACATCCTGACCGACCGCAAGGACATCATAAAGCCCATCGGCTTCCACAGAGAAAGCACCGCCCTGAACGATACGGACATGAAGTATCTGCTTCTTTATCTGGAAGAAACCTATGGGCTTACCAATGAGAAAAAGATTGATAATGCCATCGGGATTGTGGCGAATGAAAACAAGTACCATCCCATCCGGGACTATCTCAATACTCTTGTGTGGGATGGGACAGAGCGAATCCGTTTCTGCCTGCGGCACTTTCTGGGGGCTGACGCAGATGATTACACCTATGAAGCATTGAAGCTGTTCCTGTTGGGTGCAATCTCACGAGCCTTTCAGCCAGGGTGCAAATTTGAAATCATGCTCTGTCTGGTAGGCGGTCAGGGGGCTGGCAAGTCCACCTTCTTCCGTCTGCTGGCAGTCCGGGACGAGTGGTTTTCCGATGATTTGCGGAAGCTGGACGATGACAATGTGTACCGCAAGCTGCAAGGTCACTGGATTATCGAAATGTCGGAAATGATGGCAACCGCAAACGCCAAGAGCATCGAAGAAATCAAGTCATTTTTAAGCCGGCAGAAGGAGGTCTACAAGATACCCTATGAAACCCACCCGGCAGACCGCCCCCGCCAGTGCGTGTTTGGCGGCACTTCCAATGCTCTTGACTTCCTGCCCCTTGACCGTTCCGGCAACCGCCGCTTTATCCCCGTCATGGTGTACCCGGAGCAAGCCGAGGTTCACATTTTGGAGGACGAAGCTGCTTCCAGAGCCTATATCGGGCAGATGTGGGCGGAAGCGATGGAGATTTACCGAAGCGGCAGGTTCAAGCTGGCTTTCAGCCCCGCCATGCAGCGGTATCTCAAAGAACACCAGCGGGATTTTATGCCGGAGGACACCAAAGCCGGGATGATACAGGCGTATCTTGATAAGTACACCGGGAGCATGGTCTGCTCCAAGCAGCTCCACAAGGAAGCCTTGAACCATGCCTTTGACGAGCCGAAGCAATGGGAAATCCGGGAAATCAACGAGATAATGAACCAGTGCATTGACCGCTGGCGGTACTTCCCGAACCCAAGAATGTTTTCCGAATATGGCAGACAAAAGGGCTGGGAACGTGAAAACCCGGCAACGGACTCCGGCAACCCGCCTGAAAAAACGATGGACGGTTTTGTGGAGGTCACAGAACAGATGGAGCTTCCGTTCTGAAAATGGCAGCCCGTTGCACCCCCTGTTGCTATCCCGTTGCCGAGCCGGTTGCCGGGGAAAATCCCGAAACTATCGGCTTTTCTCCCCTATGACAACCAAAACAACAGAAAAATAAAAGAAAAGTATAAATAGTAACCATCGCCAGATTGAGATTGTTTGCAAGGTCTTTTGAAGCCCGTTGCCGGACTTCGTTGCCGACACCCTCTGTCTGGCTATTTTCATGTATGGAGGATAACTGCCTATGGCAAAAAACAAAACAGAGATTCATGTGACTACTGTGTTTGACGGGGAACTGGACGCAACCGATGTGTTCGTCAGCCTGATTTCCCAGAAATACGGTAAGACAAATACGAAAGAATATCTTGCTAAAAGGAAAGATATGAGCTATAATGAAGATGAGGTTCAAAAGAGCCAGATACCGTCTGGATTGTGTGGGTAAATGGCTATGATGAACGAAATGGAATACAGAACAATCGGTTCGGCACTTGCCGGAGGGTATCGTGCAGCGGTCTATTGCAGGCTGTCAAAGGACGATGACCTGCAAGGCGAAAGTGCCAGTATCGCAAACCAGCGTGATATGCTGGAAAAATACTGCGAAAAGCAGGGATGGGAGGTTGTGGCAGTCTATCAGGACGATGGCTTCACAGGTCTTAATATGGAGCGTCCTGATTTACAGAGAATGTTGAGAGCCATTGAGCGCAGGCAAATCAACCTTGTCATCACGAAAGACCTCAGCCGACTGGGGCGTAACTATCTGCAAACCGGGCATTTGATTGAGGA
>OBXH01000839.1_pt1 | contig 20912 bp, 20 predicted proteins | sample 1538101 | NCBI WGS metagenome assembly OBXH01 (sample SAMEA2580141, study PRJEB22360) | human gut metagenome | biome: human gut; feature: human-associated habitat; material: faeces | place: Denmark | collected 2008/2010 | reverse complement strand
GTAGGGAGGGGGGAGTCGAAACACCCCTCCCTGCCTCTGGCCCGCGCGGAGCGCAAGCCGCTTGACCAAAAGAAAAAACTTAATCCGCGCCACCAGCGCGAGAATCCTTTGATTTTATAAACTCCAAGAACCCATCCAGCTCCCGCTGGTTTCGTATCATCACATACTTTTCAGGATACTCTTCCCCGATCCTCTCCATCTCCGCCCGCTTTTTGGCGGTACGTCCATCGTGGAGGATCCAGCGGACAAACTCCGCGTCGATTTTTTCTTCGCACCCGGGCGCAGACGACTCCCTCACACGACCTTTGTTCTGCTGCCAGCGCCGTACCGCCCGCCAGAGGCAGACCAGCGGTGAAAACCAGAGCACGATGATTTTATCCGCTTCTTCCAGCCGCCGGGCATAGCAGGTCTTTCTATAATTGCCGTCGATGACCCAGCCGCCTGCGTTCTCGTCGAGAAACTGCCGGACAATGGCTTCTTCCTCGGCGAAGGGCCGCTCCACCCAGCCGGGCAAAAAATGTACGGTGTCCATGTGGAGCACCGGCAGGCCGTATGTTTCGCCCAGACGCTTTGCCAGCGTGGATTTCCCGCTGCCGCTGGTCCCCAGAATTGCGATCTTCATATCTGCCTCCTTTTTCCTTATATAAATAGACGTATCAGCCAGTATACGCCCGCTGCCCTGCGGCGTCAAGTTCCGGCTTGACATTTCGCCGCCCGGCCCGTATGCTATAATCACAGAAACCATGATAGGAGGTCTTGCAGATGGCATCTCCCAAAAAACGTGTCAATCCTCTGCTTATCGTCTTACTGGCCGTGCTGCTCGCCGCGGCTGTCGCCGTGGGCGTGGTCTTTGCAAAGCTCCACAGCAAAGTCACCGCCCTGCAAAGCGGCGCATCCTTCACGCTCCGCTACGAGATCACCCCCAACAGCCCCCAGACGCCCCCGCTGCTGAGCATCCTGAACCGGGTGAACGCCTCCAGCGGCAGCGTCAGCGGTCAGTATGCCCCCGGCAGGCTGCAGCTGTCCTTCTACCAGCTCAACGCGGACGGCTCGGTCAAGGCGTCTCCCTTCACCCGGGTGTACATCGACGCAGAAGAGACCCTCTTCGACGTCGGCCAGCTCTACACCGTCCTGCGCCAGTCGGTCACAGATAAGCTCTCCATCGCAGGCGTTCTGCTGCCGGATTGGAGTCTGGGCGACTACATCTCCCAGACGCAGGCCGCCGCTGTGCTGGGCGTCGAGACCGACACCGTCGAGCTGCAGGAGCTTTCCGGCTTCACCCTCTCTCTCAAAGGGCTGAAAAAGACTTCCCCCTCCGGCGCACGGGACGGCTACCGTTATTATCAGTTTCCCGCCGCAGCCGATGGCACGACCCTCGTGCTGGGCTTCCCGATGAACAGCCTCTTCTCAGACACCACCCCTGTCCACATCCTGCTGACCATCCCGGAGCACAACGTCCACATCCAGCTCACCGGCACCGTTACCGCCGCTAAGACTGTTCTCTCTCCCCCGGCCTCCCGGATGAACGACGGCGACATTGCCACGCTGGCCCAGATCCGCCAGAGCCTCGAAGCCATCTGGAAGATGATCCAGTCGGCCACCCAGACCACAAACTGACCCATCAAAAAAGCAGACGCACTTCCGCGTCTGCTTTTTTGATGGCTCTATAAAGAGGAGAGAATCTCTTCTCAGTAATGGACGACATTGCCCGCGCTGCGGATGCGGGCCAGCACCGGCCCGGCCTCCGGGCTGTGGAAGTAGTCGAGGCTGGTCTGGGGCAGCAGGGTCTTCAGCGTTTCCCAATCGCCGGACTGCAAGCACTGCCGGACGGTGGAGGCGCTGATGGCTTTGCCGTCTGCCTCCTTGCGGGGCACAACGATGCATTCGATGCCCGCCTTGGGCAGCTGCTCACACATGATCTTATTGTAAAGGCCCGTCACCTGACTGGTCGGCTCTTCGCCCACATAGCGGGCGGTGATGTTCAGGGCCGCCGCGATTTTGGTAAACACCGCCAGATCCAGCCGGGCGTGGCCGTCGATAACAGCGGCTTCGTCCTTCAGGAAATAGCTGGGGAAGGTGGCGTTGGAGATGATATAAGGGCCGCTGTCGTGGAGCACGACGTTGGGCAGATGGGCCACCCCCGCCTCCACCAGCCTTTTGCGCACCGCAAAGGGCACGAGGCTGGCATCCTCGCTGACCACGAAGAGGTGGAGGGTATCGCAGGCAGCCGCAGCTTTTTCCACGAGGTACTGGTGGCCGAGGGTGAAGGGGTTGGCATTCATGACGAGGGCCGCGCTCTTTCCCCCGGTCTTTGTCTTTTCGAGTGCGCGCAGATAGGCCCCGAAGCCGTCCCTGCGGTTCTCCATAAAGACGAGGGTATCCTCCACCCGGGCGATCTCATAGAAGCCGAGGTCGCCGAAAAATCTTGCGCTTTTCACCTTGGTGTATAAAAACAGGTGCAGATTCCCCCGCGCACACTGCACCTCGATGAGGTGGGTGATGATCTGGTTCAGCAGGCCCTCGCCCTGATGGGCACTGCTGACCGCAAAGCACCGCAGGGTGTTGCCGAAGCAGCTGCCCGTGCCGATGACATTGTACTCCTCGTCGAACATGGCGCAGATGTAGTCCAGATTGCCGTCGCGGCGGATGCCCTCCTGCTGCAGCAGTGCATCGATCCGGGCCAGAACGGTCCGATCGGTCGGGCAGACCTGCGAAATGGTATATTCACTCATCGTTATTCTCCTCCGTCGTGATAAAATGGAGCAGATAGGTCAGCGCCAGCAGGTCGGCACTGCCGCCGGGCGAAAGATTTTCCGCGATGAAGCGGTCATCCAGCGCCGCCAGCGCGTCCCTGTCCGGGTAGGGCGTCTCGGCCAGAAGGGCTTTCAGCTCCTCGGTGAGGGTTAGTTGACGCGCCCGGCTCGAACGGGCGATGATGTTGGTGTCGGTGCTGCCGGCCAGAATCGCCAGCAGCGCCCCGCCGCCTGCCCGGTCGAAGTCATAGCCCTTGGCAAGTCCGGCTTCCAGCGTCGGCAGGCCGATGTTCAGCACGGCAGGAAGCCCGGCCTCCACCTGCCCCCGCACGCCGGTGATGCCGTATTCGGCATAGAGTTTCTGGCCTGTGGTGGCGGCGTTTTCCACCGTGACGTCCGCAAAGTCCTTTTCGGTAAGGCCCGCCGTCATGGCGGACACCTCGGCCAGCACCCGGGCTGCATCGGCCCAGAGTGCACGGTCGAGACGGCCCAGCGCCGCACAGACGATGCCCACCGAAAAGACAGCGCCCTTGTGGGTGTTGACGCCGCCGGTGGCCTCCAGCATCTCCCCCTCTGCTTCACAGCCCAGAGGCCGCAGGGCCTCGAAGGTCTCGGAGGCGGGCCGCTCTGCCGTGCAGCGGCCCATCCGGGCACAGGCTTCAAAATAGGGGTAGAGGGCGGCGGCGCTGTCCATGAAGGTAAAGACGTCCATATCCTTGTGGCTGCCGCTGTTCCGCCGATCTACAAGGCCGGGCTTCGGGGTGGTCGTCACCTCATACAGCAGAGCGCGGACAGACAGACGGGCCGCGTCGGCGATGTCCTGCGCATCCCGGGCGTCGGTCAGGATCTCGGTGGTTTTTTCCTGCAATTCTGCCACGGTGTGGACGCGGCGGCTGCTGCACACCTTGGCTGGCCCGCCGCAGATCAGGCAGCGGCGCCCCTCAAGATGCAGCTCCTCCCGGTCCACCTTCCTCCCATCCGGGCGGATGACGTCCATATCAAAGAGCCGCCCCAGCGGTGTGGCGTCCTCGATGTCGGTGGTGAACTTTTTGATGGTCAGCGGATCGGCGTCCAGCACATAGAACGCCTCGCAGCCCGTGACCTCCCGGATGGCGTCCTCCCGCAGTGGCACCAGCTTCGCCCGCAGGAACTGCTGACGCAGCAGCTGACGCCCCCGCGCAAAGCCCCGCCGGATGAGGGGTGAATCCTTCACCGGGCCGCAGATGTTCATGGTAAAGCAGATGAGGGGCTTGTGGTACTGGGCCAGCAATGCCTGCTGGTGCTGCACCCGGCGCTCCCGCGCATCCAGCATCTGGACCAGCGAAACAGTTGTCTCCATTTTCTTCTCCTCTCAACGATGCTTCTTGAGCATATCCATAAAAAGCTGCACCTGCGGCAGGGCTGCAGCGTCCCTCTGGCAGAAAATATAGGTGCGTCGGACGAACGGCTCGCCATTCTCGAAGGTGCAGGGCTTGACGCTTCCCTTGAAGCCCTCCAGCGCCACTTCCGGCATCAGCGCCCAGCCGAGACCCCGCTCCACCATCTCGCGGCAGACCATGATGTTGTCCACCACAAAGTTGCCTGTGTCGTTGGTCACACCGTTCTCGTAGCGCCAGCGGGCCATCTGGGCGCTGATGGTAGCGTCGCTGCTGTGGTCGATATAGAGGTAGTCGGAGATGGGGCGATCCTTGTTCTCCTCACTGCAAATGAGGCAGATGTTTTCCTGCGAGAGCAGGAACTGGGTACCGTCCCACGGGTACTCGCCGCGCAGCACCGCAACGTCCAGCGATGAGTCCAGCATCTGCTGGTAGATGTTCCGGCTGTGGCCGGTGGCGATGTCGAGACGGACTTTCGGGTAGGCCCTGTGGTACTCTGTCAGCACCTCGGGCAGGCGGTAATAGGAGAAGTTCACCGAGATTCCCGCCCGCAGGGTGCCACAGGCTTCGCCCTGGATCGAGGCCAGCTGGCGGCGCATCTTCTCCATTTCCCGGGCAGCGGCGGCGCTGTGGAGCAGCACCTGTTCCCCCGCCGGTGTGAAGCGGATGCCCTGCCGCGAGCGCAGCACGATCTCCACCCCAAGCTCCTGCTCCAGTGCCTTGATGCGCTTGGACAGTGCCGACTGGGTCATATACAGCTTATCCGCTGCATGGGTGATGTTGCGGGTCTCGTCCAGTGCGTGCAGCAACTCGTAATCTTTTTCGTCCATGTGGCTCTCCCCTCATGCCTTAACTTTTCTTATCATTCCTGTTCGCGCTCTGTCCCGGCGCATTTTCGTCTCGTTCCATACCTGTTATTCATAATACAACAGATTTTCCCAAATGAAAAGGGGGATATTCGCCTTGATTTTCCGGAAACTCCATTCCGAAATGGAATATCACTGCATCCAGCATCTCTTCTTTTCCGGAATATGCCCTTCGGCACGTCCTCCTTGTGGAAAACGGCCTGCTTCTGTGCTACAATAAGCCCAGACGAACACGACCTTCTTCTGAAAGGAGTCTCCCATGCGCACCGTTCCACTCACCCATCAGCGCGTCACCATCCAAGACGACTTCGACCTCGACAAGATCCTCGAAAGCGGCCAGTGCTTCCGCCCCCGGAAGCTGGCCGACGGGCGCTGCCGCTTCGTTTCCGGCAAAGCGCTGCTCTATCTGACCCCGCTGGGCTGTGGGCAGTACGACGCCGCATGGTACGGCGCGGACTGGGATGTCTGGGCCGGATATTTCGATTTAGGCCGCAGCTACGCCGCCCTGCGGCAGAGTCTGGCGGGCCAGAGCGCCTATCTCGACGCAGCGCTGGCCTTCGGGCAGGGCATCCGGGTGCTGCGTCAGGACCCGTGGGAGATGCTCGTCACCTTCATCATCTCCCAGCGCAAGAGCATCCCGGCCATCCGCACCGCCGTCGAGCAGTTGGCCCGGTGCTGCGGCGAGCCGCTCTGTGCGGAGGGCGATGAGGTCTTCCTCTTCCCCACCCCGGAGCAGCTCTGCGGCCTCACGGAAGCGCAGCTGACGGGCTGCGGGCTGGGCTACCGCACCCGCTACATCCAACACGCCGCCGCGCAGGCCGCCGCCCACACCCTCGACCTCGATGCGCTGGCCGTTCTCCCCGACAACGCCCTCTTTTCCCGCCTGCTCACGCTGGACGGCGTCGGCAAAAAAGTCGCCAACTGCGTCTGCCTCTTCGGCTATGGCCGCACCGCGATGGCCCCCATCGACGTCTGGATCCAGCGTCTCATCGACGAGGAATTTGGCGGGCGCGACCCCTTCCCCGCCTACGGCCAGCAGGCCGGCATCGTGCAGCAATATCTGTTCTACTATAAGCGCAGCATTTCCACGCAGAAAAAATGAAAAAAACTGTTGACAACCGGGTCTCGGGCTGGTATAATAATCAACGTCGTCAGGGACGACACACCAGCTCTGGGGGATTAGCTCAGCTGGGAGAGCGCTTGCATGGCATGCAAGAGGTCACCGGTTCGATCCCGGTATTCTCCACCATTGGCTCAAATAAGAGTTACAAACACCGTTGATTTCAAATCGAAGTCAACGGTGTTTTTGTGTTTGTCAGCAAGCAAGTTCATCGCTGTTTTCCAAATACTGCGCAAGATCAAAGTTGAAGTCTACATGGATTTGGTATCCGCGATAAACGTCTACCCTGCGGATAAGCTGGCTGACGATCATCTTTTTTGCTTCAAAGCTGGCACTATCGTACAGGTCTGCGTAAGAGATCAATTCTTCGTACAGCTGCGATACATTTGCCATCAATTCAGCGTTTCGCTCCAGTTCTGCACTGGCTTCTTCACACAGAGTGTCCAACTCCGTGTGCTTCTTTTCCTGTGCTGCGATCATCTCGGCAAGAGTGTCTTTCGGAAAAGCACTCTCCCCTTTGATTACAGCCAGAATCTCAGTTTTTAAGGCGAGCAAGTCTTTTTCGGCCTTGTCGCGTTCTGCTTGAAGGGCTTGCAGATGGTTCTTGCGCTCCGCAGTTTCCTTCGCATAGCGGCTGGTGATAAGCTGCTCTTTTGGAATACCTCTCAAGCGGGAGAAAATCTGACGAACCATCTTGTCGATGATCTCGTCCAGAATGTGCATGGTGTAGCCGGTCTGCCCGGTGCAATCCGTCTGCTTGCGGAGTTTTCCGTAGCAAGTATAGCGGATGCGAAGTGTATCGTCCAGAGTACCATCGGAGAGTTTACGCCATTTTCGGCTGGTCGTCAGGGCAAGCCTTGCACCACAGTGGCCGCAGTAAACATTGTTGGAAAGCAATGCCTGTCCACGGGTACGAAGAGGAACATGGTGTTCGGCTTCTTCCGCTGCGTGGGCAGAGCGATCTTCCCGGATACGCTGTGCAGCTTCAAACTCCTCCTGTGGGATGATCTGGAGTTCGGGCATCAATTCGGAGCGGGCATCTCCGCAGCGGAGAACGCCCATATAGGTCAGGTTGCCGACCATTCCTCGCAAGCTGCCCGGATGCCAGCACTTTCCAGAGCGGGCACGGTAACCAGCATTGTTCAGATAGGTGGCGATCCGCTGTGCGCCGTAACCCTCGTATACATATTTGTCGAAGATCAGCCGAACGATTTCGGCTTCCTGCTCGTTGATATGCAGTTCATAGAGTTCGTGCTTGCGCTTGTTGATGCGGCCACTTTTCACAAGGTCATAACCATACGGCGCACTGCCGCCCTTGAAGTGTCCTTCTTCCACAAGCTGCCGCAGGCTGGTACGGGTACGGACGGAAGTTTTTTCACTTTCTCCGTCCGCCTGCCAGAAGCGGATATAGTTCAGCAATTTGTCGGTGTGGTTGTCGAATCGCTGCTCACCCTCTTGGGTACTCCATACCCGGATGCCGTTTCGTACAAACCATTCTACGACAAATGGCGTTTCATCTGCGATGCGTCCGATACGGTCGAACATGAACACCAGCAGAATATCAAATTTGCCCTTTCGGGCGTATTCCTTGATGATTTGCAGCTTGTCACGGGCTTCTGCGCGGACTTTGTGGCCAGACACGCCTTCTTCTTGTTCTTCATGGACGATGACCCAGCCCTTTGCTTCGGCAAATTTGTGACACGCCTTGCGCTGCATGGGAAGGTCTGCTTCATGGTTCGAGTTGAAATCCACCTGCTTATCGGTGGAAACACGGTACAGGCAGCAGACACGGTTTTTATTTTCAGTCATAGGGGGTTCCTCACTTTCGCTATAAAAGCGAGGATGAACGATATTCGGTTATCAAAGAACGGTTGGTCGTGGTTCATGGATTGCTCCGAATACCACTGCCATCCTCAGTATAGCGCGTTCTTTTGTCCTCGTCCACGATGTCAGCTGGTCTTTTTGGTATAGCTGGTGGCGAGCAGGATGTCACGGACACGCTCAAAGACACCCGGATTGGGTTCCTTTGCAAAATTGAGGACGACAGGATAGCCATTGATAACAGTATATCGGCGATTCGGGTCGTTATTGGTCACCGGAACGTTGCCAGCGACCTGCGAAAACTTATCGACCATTGTATCATCACTCCTATATATTGTAATTTTCAATATGTAACAAGGGGCATCCACATTTGCAGATGCCCCTTGGCAGAGAGAATATGTTTTAGAACTTCATCGGCAAGGCATCCTTCCGACCTTTACCGTTGTAGGCCATGTAGATGGGGAAAACATATTTCTTCCATCCGGGAAGCTTGGCGGGGTTGTCCCTGCCAACACGATAGATTTCCATGGGGTGAACGCTGCTCAGCGCACGGATGAGCCGTTCCTCGCTGAACTCACCGTGATACAGCTCCACAAAGTGCATCACGCCACGAAGGACAGATGCACGGAACGAATCCGGTTTGCCATCCCACGAAGCCACAATCAGCCGCAGGGCCTCACAGTAGATCTTCTCGCCCATTTGGTTGTACAGCTTGAGAGCGGTGCCCACGCAGCTGATGCGATAGTCACTCAGCTGCAGGCTGTCATAGTTGAACGCCAGACCCACCCGGTTGGTGGCTGCGAGAAACGCTTTGGAAGGAGCATCGCCGCCCACGACCTTGGCGCGCAGCTTGATGCCCGCTGTAAGCGGTGCGGAGTGACCGTTCTGCTCGGCGAAGAATAGAGCTTCCTGCTCCATCGTCAAGCCGGTATAGACCTTGCAGAGAATCGGCAGGTCCTTGCCGCCGTTGCGGAGGATGCGTCCCTCGATGGTGTGCTGACCGTCCACCACATAATATCTGCCGTTGCGGAAGCTGACTTTCGGCTCGTTGGCGATATACTCGTTGAAGTCGGCGGCAATCAGCTCCACCTGACTGCGATGCACTCGCCGCTGATAGACCTCACGAGGATAGATCAGCTTACTACTGTGAATCACCATCATCTGGTAAGGTGGGGTGATATTGAAAGAAGCGGCAAAATTGTTCGTGTCGTTTTTCAGGCGCATCGCATTTCCTCCTTGATTCGCCAAATGTATTTTTCAGCTTCGGTCAAAATCTCAGCCACCTGCTTCTTACGCTTCGGGCTGGTGAGCAGGTTGGGATTAAAGGTGAAGCTATATTCGAGCCGCTGAATCATGGCATGAACAGCGGATTGCAGTTCGGTGTATAACATCATTTCTTCGACCGTCCCTGCGTCCTCAAAATCGGATTTGATGGGCGTGTAGGGATAGACAGGCGGCTTACCGTCAACCACTTCAGGTGGCGCGTAAGCCGCCGTGGAGCGGATGATGGGTTTGAGTTTCTGGATGCTCCCCATCGGGTTCAGAGCAAGGCTGATCTTCACAGCATCATCGACCCGGCTCATTTCTTCCGTGGTGAGGTGTCCTGCAAAATTCTGGACACGGCTCTTGTCGATCCCCAGCTTTTTGAGCTGCTTGCCAAGCTGTTTGATGTCAAAACAGACGATACGGTTATTGATATCCACATTGGTGTGGTGGTTGAAAATGTTCAAACTGCCCTTGACGTAGATTTCCAGCGCAGCCGCCACATGGCGGGCTTCCGGTTCATCCTGCGTCAGCAGTGCGTTGTACAGATCTTCCAGCAAGGGCATATTTTCCGGGAGGGGATTCTCGAAATACTTGCGGTAGATCACATGGACGCAGCGGTCAATGACCGTCTTTTCCACCGGCTGCAAGCCCTCTTTGCCGCCGACCACCAGTTCGCACAGGGACAGCACAAAGTCAGCTTTCAAAGCCAGAGGGTTATCCTCTTCCGAGTAGTTGCTGTTGATGTCCATGGGGTTGATATACTGGGTACTGGCAGGGCTGATGTGGATGACCTGCCCATGCAGACGCTCCACCAGCGGAGCGTACTCCGCTTCCGGGTCTGCGATGATGATATCATCGTCCGTCACGAGGAACGCATTGCAGATCTCACGCTTTGCGCTGAAGGACTTGCCCGAACCGGGAGTGCCCAGAATCAGACCGTTGGGGTTCTTCAACTTCTTGCGATCCACCATGATAAGGTTATTGGATAGGGCATTCAAGCCATAATACAAGCTTTCCTTGCCGTTGTCGAACAGTTCCTGCGTGGTAAACGGCACAAAAATTGCCGTGCTGCTGGTGGTCAGACCGCGTTGAATCTCGATCTGGCAGTCTGCCAGCGGCAGGCTGCTCATCAGCCCCTGTTCCTGCTGAAAATCAAGGCGGCATAATTCGCAGTTGTGCTTCTGCGCAATGCTGACCGCCTGAAACACGTTGGTTTCCAGTTCCTGCTCGGTTTTCCCGGTGTTCAGCACCAGAAAAGTGACAAGGAACATCCGCTCGTTTTGCGACTGCAATTCTTTCAGCAGGGCTTTTGCATCCCGCCCATAAGTCGCCAAGTCTGACGGCAACACGTCCATATCGTATCCGGCGCGGACGGCTTTCTTCTGTTCCTCGATCTTGCTGCGGTCGAGTTCGGTGATGGTGTGCTTGATGGTTTTGATGGCCTTGTTCTGGTCAACAGACTGGATGTGCATGGTAACGATCTGGCTGGAATAGAAGTAATCAAGGGTCATGCGGCTGTGCTCTGAAATAGCGTCGGTAAGATGTTGACATTGTAGAAAACCTCCTCGCAATAGATTTTTTGAAATAAAAAAGCGCAATTCCGATTTTTGAAAATCAAAATTGCGCTTTTCAGCTTGATAAATAAGAAGATTTCAACCTGTTTGGTACCGAAAGAGGGATAAAACATCTTGACAACACCTAGAGACAGGTTGTAAACTATACATCGTCAATAAAACTCGTTTAAGCAACAGAGTTGCTTCTGGGTGAGAATGCGTCTTTCTCGAAATAAAGCGTTATAACGACGAATATTGATCATCCCCGCACCTTTGTGTGGGGGTGCGTGAGTGCGTGGTTCGGGAGAGCGCTTGCATGGCATGCAAGAGGTCAGCGGTTCGATCCCGCTATTCTCCACCAAAAAAGCACCGTACTTCGCAGGAAGTACGGTGCTTTTCTTTTTGCTGAAGCTGGTTTTTGGGGGGCTGTATTGCTTCGCCCGCATCGTTTTTATAGCAGTTTGCGTTTTTAATGCACAAGCAACATCCACAAACTGCATATCGCAAAGATGCCGTTTCGCACAAACCATTCTACAACAAACGGCGTTTCATCTGCGATGCGTCCGATTCGGTCGAACATGAATACCAGCAGAATGTCAAACTTGCCTTTTCGGGCATAATCTTTATCAGGCTCAGGAGCTGAACTGCTCCTCTTCCATCTACGGTGCGCTCAGCGGGGGCGCACCGTTTTATTTTCTTCCAGCTTTTTGATAGACCACGCGCCCAGCCAGCCGCAGGCAGTGCCCAGCACCGCGCCGCCCAGAATATCCGTCGGAAAGTGGACGCAGAGGTACATCCGGGAGAACGCGATCAGCAATGCCAGCGGCAGCGCTGCCATTGCCCACTGCTTTTTCCCCGCCAGCCAGAGGGCCGTCACCGACGCGAAGGATGCCGCCGTGTGTCCCGAGGGGAAGGAAAAATCTTTCGGGCGGGGGATAAGAAGCTCCGCCTCCGTGAGGATGTCGCAGGGGCGGATGCGGCCCACCATCGGCTTGAGAAGGATATTGCAGAGGACGGCGTCGAAGAGCAGTGCCGCCGCCAGTACCCAGCCCGCCCGCCGCGTCCGGCGGAAGGCCAGCAGCAGAGCGGTCAGCGCCAGCCAGACAAAACCGGAGTCGCCCAGATGGGTGAAAAAGCGCATGACTCCGTCCAGCGCAGGTGTGCGCAGGGCTTGCAGAGCGTTCAGGAAAGTGAGTTCGGCGTTCATGAAGTTTCCTCTTTCTCGTTTCGTTCTGTCTACAGGATACCAGAAGTTTGTGAACAAAAATCGACCAAGTCTTAAACAGTCATTATCGCAATTCACCTTTTATGCACCAGCATTGAATCGCATATCACAAATATGCTGTTTTCATGCTGCACTATCGCAATTTTCAAAAATAGTGCCTATCAAAACGGCATCTTTGCGATATGCAGTTTGCGGATGTTGTTTGTGCATTAAAAACGCAAACTGCTATAACTCTTGCCTTGCGATAAAATGGCTTTTCCTGCCGGAAAGCTCTCTTGATAAGAACCCCATTTCACATGGCCAAAAGCACGGCGGAGGAGCTTTGCTTCCAGTAAAAACAAACGGGCCAGAAAGCGATGCTTCCTGACCCGTTTCTCCATGCCGGTGGTGGGGGTCGAACCCACACGTGTTATTAGCACAAGGGATCTTGAGTTTTCGGGAGGGTTTTCCATTTGGTGTCATCTGGTGCCCGACTTTAAAGCAAAAAGCAACAGCACATCGAATGAATTTTTAACAAATCTACGAATTTTCGTTACGTTTCCCCTCAGCTCCGATTTTTCGATTTGGATTGCCCAAATGGAAATTGGAGGGATGTTCAGGAGGGATGCAGAGCCTGTCATTCAGGACTGTGCACACGGGCTTTTTTCTTTTTTGGAAAATATTTCAAACCCGTGCAATTCCGAGGGCGGCTCATTCGTATCCAGAATGAAGCGACAAAACCGGGTGTACACCCCAGCAGTGATCACACAATAAGAAGAGGGGATATCATTATGAAAAAGACGATTTCTGTTTGCATGACGGCTGTGATGGCCCTTTCCCTGCTGGCAGGCGGTGCGGTACAGGCATACGCACTTTCGGCAGAGACGGTGGAACCAGTTTCTGCTGTGGCTGAGGAAAACTGTATTTCCAGCAGTTGGAAGCGTGCTTCCGACCCGGCACTGACCGAGAAAGTCCGCAAAGTGTTCGATAAGGCCTTTGATGGTCTGGAGGGCGTTTCCTATACGCCTGTAGCCCTGCTGGCAAGCCGCACCACCGGCTTCGGTACCCAGTACCGCATTCTGTGCAAGGCGACTGTCGTCGTACCGGGCGCACAGGAAGAGTATGTGGTGGTCACGCTGCAGCACAGCTGGCTGAGCAAAGCAGAAATTCTGGACATCGGCGATCCACTGTGCCTGACAAATCTGGACTATGAAGAAGGCGCTGTGGGCACCTGGCAGGAAGCGGAGTCCCCCGCCATGACGGAGGAAGCCACGGCGGCGTTCAACAAGGCCACCGAGGGCCTTGTAGGTGTGGATTATGTGCCAGTGACCTTGCTGAGCACCCAGACCGTGGCGGGCACGAACTACCGCATCCTATGCGAAGCAACCACGGTTTATCCGGGTGCTGAGATGCACTATGCCGTCGTGAACGTGTATGAAAGTCTGGAAGGCAATGCCAACATCATCAGCGTGACCGATGGATATGTGAGCTAAGGGAGAGTTTTTGATTCAGAAGGTCCTCCGCTGCACCTTGGGTATATTCAGCGGAAACATTTATTTTGATATTACAAACAAGCCAGACCGGCAGGTCTGGCTTGTTTGCTGTTCCACGGAGTGGGCGTGGAGGAAAAGTACTCCGCAGCATAACCTCAAAGCTGCGAGCCTTTTTATTTGTTGTCACTCTGCCTGTATCTCTTCCACCAGCGGCAGATAGTCGGCACAGTATTTCCGGTATAGCGGCTGCACCAGTTGCCGGAAGTTCTGCATTTCTTCTTCGGGCAGCGGCAGTTCCCGGCACCCGCCAGCCAATGCCGCTTTTCGGGCAGCGGTTTCCTCCTGTGCCCAGAGTTGGCGCTCGTACTGCGCCGATGCCCGGGCACACGCTTGCAGGGTCTGCCGGTATTCCTCCGGCAGTGCATCCCATGTGCGGCCGGAAGCCAGCTGCACCTCCGGTACGCGGCTGTGCTCATCGGCCATATAGTACCGTGCCACCTTGTAGTGCTCCATGGAATAGTAGGCCGGCCAGTTGTTCTCGGCGGCATCGATCTGCCCGGTCTCAAGCGCCGAGTAGACGTCGCTGTACGCCGTGGTCTCCGGCACTGCACCCAGCAGGCGGATCATGTCGATCACGATCTGCGAATCCTGCACGCGGATGGTCTTGCCCTGTAAATCGTTCAGGCTGCGCACCGGCTGACGGGCATAAAACGAGCGGGCGCCCGCGTCGTACCAGCTCAGGCCTACCCGTCCCTGTGCGGTAAAGTCCTGCAAAAACTCAGCCCCGATGCTGCCATCCAGCACGCGCCACATGTGGTCGGCATCCCGGTAGAGATACGGCAGCAGCAGCACGTTGAGCCGGGGCAGATCGTCCGTGGCCACCGAGAGCGACACACGGGCAAAATCTACGCCGCCAATGGCAAGCTGTTCCCACACCTGCTGTTCCGAGCCGTACTCGCCGTTCGCCTTGACCTGAATGACCACCTTGCCCCCGGTCTGCTGCTGCACAAGGTCTGCAAAATACTGCGCGCCCTGCGTAGTGGGATACCCGGCGGGCTGGTTGTCGGCATAGGTCAGCACATAGTCCGGTGTGGTCTGCAGCTTTGCGGCACAGCCTGCCAGCTGTAAGGCTGCAAAGCCCAGCCCGGCTAAAAAAGTCCGTCTGCGCATGGTGTCTCCCTCCCTTTGCAGATAGTATAGCGCATAAGACTGCTTTTGCGCAAGAGACAGGAAAAGGCGGTGCCCGCCGCAAAGCAGGCACCGCCTTTTATAAGAAGGAGAAGAATAATAAGAATAAGAAGGGAATGTCTCAGTTACATCAGGCCCATTGCCTGCGGCAGTGCGGTAGACACTGCCGGGATAAAGGTGACCAGCAGCAGGCCGCCGATGATGGCCACATAGTACATAAGCATGTACGGCATGACCTTGGAAAGCGAGGTGCGGCCCACCTTGATGCCAACAAACAGAGCGTTGCCCACAGGCGGGGTGATGTTGCCGATGCACAGGTTATACACGAGGATCAGACCGAACTGGATGGTGCTCATGCCAAAGCTCTGGCAGATGGGCAGGAACAGCGGGGTGAAGATGAGGATGGCCGGGGTCACATCCATAAAGGTGCCGGACACCAGCAGGATTACGTTCATGATGAGCAGGATGATGTACTTATTGCTGGTCAGGCTCAGCAGGGCTGCCGCCACAGCATCCGGGATCTGCAAAAAGGCCATGACCCAGCCCAGAATGTTGGAAACGCCTACAAGGAACACCACCATGCCGGACATCTTGGCAGAGTCCACGATGATCTTCCACAGGCTCTTCAGGTTGATGGAGCGGTAGCAGAAAGCAAGGATCAGCGCATAGACAACGGCAATGGCAGAGCCTTCGGTGGCAGAGAACACACCGCCGATGATGCCGCCGATGACCACGATGATCAGGGAGAGCGAAGGCAGGGCGCGCAGGGTGCAGATGCCGAGATTTTTCCAGTCAAACTTGCCGGGGGTGCCTTTATAGCCCAGCTTGATCGCCAGCAGCACGCCCACCACGCAGCAGCACAGTGCCCAGATGATGCCGGGAATGTAACCAGCCATGAACAGCGCAGCCACAGAGGTGCCGCCGGATGCCAGCGAGTAGGTGATCAAGGCGTTGGACGGCGGGATCAGCAAACCGGAGCAGGAGGAAGCGGCGTTGGTGGCAGCGGTCACGGCGGGGTCGTAGCCCTGCTCGTCGGCACCGTCGCGGATCATGGAGCCAACAGCAGCAGCCGCAGCGGATGCAGAGCCGGAGATGGCACCGAACAGGGCGTTGGTGCCGATGTTGGTCACCAGCAGTGCGCCGGGCATCTTGCCCAGAATGGCCATGACGAAATCCACCAGACGCTTGGCGATGCCGCCCTGATTCATGATGTTGCCGGCCAGAATAAAGAACGGGATGGCGGTCAGGCTGAACTTGCTCATGCCCACAAAGGTGCGCTGGGCAGCGGTCAGCACGGCCACGTTCAGGTCGATGGAAGAAAGGATGGCAGTCAGAGAAGAGATTGCAATGGCGTACGAGATGGGCACGCCGAGGAACAGCAGCACCAGCAGCACTGCCAGAATTACGAGTAACGCTTGAATTGCCACAGCTTAGTCCTCCTTATTTTCCTTGTCGGCATCGGCAGCCATTTCGGCTTCCACCTTTGCAAAGTCTGCATCCTCCGGGGTATCCAGACAGATGGAGCCGTTTGCAATGCCGATAATGTTCAGCACGGAATACACCAGAATGATCACGCCGCAGATGGGCATGACCCAGTAGAACACGCCCACGGCAACGCCCAGCGAGGAGGTCTGCTGTCCCATAGCCAGCTGGGACACCTGAAAACCGCCGAACACCAGAATGGTCGCAGAGAAGATGAAGGCGATGACCTCAGCAAAGATGTGGAACGCCTTGCGCATGGTAGGGTTGAACCGGTCCACCAGCACGGGGATGTTCATGTGGCCGCGCTCGCCGGAGACGATGGTGGCACCCAGCATGGTGCTCCAGCCGAACAGATAACCCACCAGTTCCTCCGACCATGTGGAGGGAGAGTTGAAGATGTAACGTACGATGACCTGATAAGTGGTCAGCACCACCATGACCGTCATGCTCAGACCTGCCAGCAGGTTGAGCATCTTGTTCAGGGTATTTCTCAGTTTTTCCATGATGCTCCTCCTCAGTCCGCAGTATGGGCAGCGTTGTGCTGCTGGATCAGGTCATAAATGGGCTGCAACTCCGGGTTTGCTGCCAGCACGGAATCGTGCAGGGGGGCCATAGCCTCCTGAAACGGTGCAGTGTCCGGGTAAATAAAGTTGACGTGCTGCTCATTCTCGGCCTTATCTTTCGCCTCAGCCACAGCATCCTCCCAAGCGTCCTGCTCGGTGCTCTTCACGATCTGGAAGCCCTCTTCAAAGATCGCACGCTCCTCGTCGCTGAGCTCGTTCAGGAAGGCGTAGTTTGCCACCAGCAGATCCGGCACCATCTGGTGCATATCGTAGGAGTAATACTTGCAGATATCGCCGTGACCGTTATCGGTCAGAGCCAGCTCGTTGTTCTCGGCACCATCCAGAATACCGGCCTGCAGTGCGGTGTACACATCGCCGAAGCCCATGGGCGTAGCGGTGCCGCCCAGCAGACGCATCATTTCCACATTGGTGGGCGACTGCTGTACGCGGATCTTCAGACCCTTCAGGTCGGAGGGCTGGTTGATGGGGGTCTTGGTGGTGTAGAAGTTGCGGGTGCCGGCATCCAGCCATGCCACCGTTTCCAGACCGGCCTTGGAAGTGGTCTTGAAAATGGGGTCTGTCACTTCGGGGTCGTCCATCGCCTCGTGGTAGGCTTCTACGCTGGAGAACAGGTAAGGCAGGTTGAAGATTTGGTATTTGGCACTGAAGGTCTCCATGATGGCAGTGGACGCCACCACAAAGTCGATGGCACCGGTCTGGGTCAGCTGCACCATTTCGGTCTGGGAGCCAAGCAACTCGCTGGGATACACCTCCACACGGTACTTGTCGCCCAGCTTCTCGTTGATGTAGTTGGCAAAGGCTTCCAGTCCCAGATGATCCGGGTGGGTCTGGGACTGCACATGGCCGATGCGCACGATCTTGCGGTCGTCACCGGAGCCGGCACCGCAGCCGGTAAGCATCATGCTGCTGGTCAGTGCCGCTGCGCCCATCAGCGACAAAAATGTTCTTCTCTTCATGAATGGCATCCTCTCTTTTCGCGTTCTTTCTATGATTATATTTTAACAACTCGTTCATTTTTGCGAAACCGGATTATTTTGTGAAACGCAGTACGATTTTGTCTTTGTTGTATCCAAGTACAATTTTTGTGTTTTTTGGATGAAAAAAACTGGCAAAAACAAAAAAGCGCCCGTTCCTCTCCTGTTCACAGGCAGGAAAGAACGAGAGCTTCTTTTGGATCCGATTTATCCTTGTGCCGCTTTTTTCGCTGCGGCTACGCGGTATTCCGAAGGGGTCTGGCCGGTCAAGCGCTTGAACACCCTTGTAAAATAGTTGGCGTCGCTGTACCCCACAGCAGCACCGATGTCCTTCAGGCTCAGGCGCGGGTCCAAAATCAGCTGGCGCGCCTTGTTCACCCGGTATTCGTTCAGGTAGGCCGAAAAGTTTACCTTAAAGCACTGCTTGAACAGCTTGCAGAAGTAGGCGTCCGAGTAGCGCAGCGCAGCGGCGGCATCCTGCATGGAGATATCCTCCCTATAGTGGGCGTCGATGAAGCGGCTGATCTCGGCACGGATGATGGCGGTACGCATATCCTCGTCCTCTTCCCGGCGGACAGGCTGTTCAGGCGCAGGGGGCTGTACCGGGCGGGCAGGCAGCGGCACCGATACCTGCCGGATGGCATCCTCCACCGCGAATACCAGTTCCTGCTCGTTGTAAGGCTTGAGCAGATAGTCCATCGCCCGTACAGAGATCGCCTGCCGTGCATAGTCGAACTTATCAAAGCCGGTCAGGAACAGGATGGCGCAATTTCTGTCTGTTTCACGGATCTTGCGCGCCACCTCCAGCCCGGTGAGACCCGGCATTTCAATGTCCAGCACAGCCACCTGCGGCGCTTCGCGGGTAAAAATTTCCAGAGCCTCTCTGCCGTTTTTTGCTTCATACAGGCAGATCAGGTCTCCCAGATACTTCTGCAAAGTCCGGCACAGCACCTTGCGCTCGATCAATTCATCCTCTGCCACCAGCAATTTGCACTTCACGAGAGCGTCTCCTCCTTTTCTTCCGGCTGCTGCGTTTGCGGTAGTTCAAACCGCACCACCGTGCCATGACCTGCACGGCTGTATACCTGCATTTTACCGCCCGGATACAGCATCCCGATACGGCGGGAAATGTTTCCAAGACCAATGCTGCGGCCGGTCTGTTCGCTCTGGGCAATTTTTGCCTGCACGGCGTCCAGTTCCTCTGTGGTCATCCCATTGCCGTTGTCCGCGACCGTGAGCACCAGCACATTGCCCTGCATCCATGCCCGCAGCAGGATGCGTCCGCCTTCCTCGCGGGACTTGAGCCCGTGCGAGTAAGCGTTTTCCACCACCGGCTGCAGCATAAAGGACGGCACCAAAACCGCCGCAGGCTGCACCCGGATGCTTTTTTCTACGGTAATGCGTCCATCGAACCGCATCTGCTGCAAATAAATGTAATCCTCCAGCCCGTCCAGTTCCTCCTCCAGCGTGATCTGCTGGCGCTTAGTGCGCAGATTGTGCCGGAACAAATTGCCCAGATGCACGATCATCTGGTCGGTGGTGGAAGCATCCTCCAGCCGCGCCATGCAGGAGATCATGTTCAGGGTGTTGAACAGAAAATGCGGATTCACCTGACTTTTAAGCACCTCCAGCCGGGTGTGCTCCAGATCTTTTTCCAGTGCAAGATTCCGCACCTCTTCCCGGTGCAAGGCCTGCTGCGTGGTCAATTGCTGCGCCATGGCGTGCTTCATCTGGTTAAAGGTTCCCGTCAGCCGCCCCACTTCGTCGTTGCTTTTCACCGGAAGATCCGGGCTTGAAAGATCCCCCTCGGCAATGCTGTGAGAAGCCTGTGCCAACCGCAGCAGCGGACGCACCACCGCGCGGCTCAGCCCCCGGATGAGCAGCAGCATCAGCGCGGCTGCCGTCAGGAACAGCCCCAGATACAGCCACGGCAGATGCCGGATGCGGGTCGCTGTGCTGCTGTAAAGGGTGTTTTCCTGCTTCAGCGTGGCCTGCGTCAGCCGCAGCGCATACTCGGCAAGGTAGTCTTGCAGCGCCATCACATGGTACATCTGTTCAATGTAGGTATCTGCCGAGGGGGAAAGCTGCAAAAAGGCATCCCGCTCCTGCCGATAGCCCGCATACCCTTGCAAAAGGTTCCATGTACGGGCATAGCGCTCTTCACCGATGCGGACGTAATCGAAGGGCAGGGCCGCAAGGCTCTGCTCGGAAGCAGCGCAGGCAGCGGCATAGGCCTGCTCCGTTTCAGAAGTAGGCTGACGCACATAGCGTGCAAAGGCCTGTGCTTCGTCCTTGAGGGCGTTTTGCACCGTGTAGCAGACGGCGTTGTCGGCCAGCAGCATATCAAAGGAGCGTACCGTCCACTGACCTGCCATGGTAGCAATGCCAGTGGAAAGCATGGTGACCAGCAAAATTGCGGCAAGCCATGCCGTGACCTTGCGGCGCAGGGATATACCACCCTGCGCGGTTTTGTTCCGTGCCATACGCTTTCCCTCCTGTCCTTGCAGCACCCGGCCTTTTTTATAAGTATAATAATCTTCCGGGAAAAGTGCAACTGCAAAAAAGCACCGGTTTTCGCAAGGGAGCCGATGCTTGCAGGCAATGTGCCAGACTGTCAGCGGGTCAACAACTGAAAATGATTCCGCTTGGTGACCAGCAGCCCTTCCTTTTGCAGCTTGGAAAGTTCTGCCGACATGGCGGCGCGTTCCACGCAGAGAAAATCCGCCAGCTGCTGACGGTCAAAGGGAATGTCAATTGCACCGATTATCTTGACTATATCGATGTAGACCCGATGGGAAAGTGGATTCGGCCCGATTTCCTGAGCCAGCATTTCCCGGAGTTCCTCACGGCGCACGATATGAAACTCATCCGTTTCCATGACCTGCGCCATAGTTGTGCCAGTCTGCTCTATGCCAATGGCGTGAGCCTGAAGGAAATCCATGAGTGGCTGGGTCACAGTGACATCAGCACAACAAGCAACATTTATACACATCTGGATTTCTCCAGCAAGGTATCTTCTGCCAATGCCATCGTCAGGATCTTCCCGAAGGAGACAATAGTGTGAAAATGAGCCGGATGTGGGGGATAAAAAAGAAAAGCAGCCCAAAACCTTTCGATTTCGAGCTGCTTGCAATGCCGGTGGTGGGGGTCGAACCCACACGTGTTATTAGCACAAGGGATTTTGAGTTTTTATCCGCATCTTCCATCTGGTGTCATCCAGTGATATCTAGTG
>OBXH01000834.1_pt1 | contig 21029 bp, 15 predicted proteins | sample 1538101 | NCBI WGS metagenome assembly OBXH01 (sample SAMEA2580141, study PRJEB22360) | human gut metagenome | biome: human gut; feature: human-associated habitat; material: faeces | place: Denmark | collected 2008/2010 | reverse complement strand
AGGGCAACGAGCACGGCAAGGCTCTGGTCTCTGCCGGCCCCCAGCTGTAAGCTGACAGCGCCTCTTACATAAGGCCATAAAATCAAAACCCATCCGATTTCCCGCAAAAAGGAAGTCGGATGGGTTTTTCTTGTAATTCATCTCGTTTTATGGTACTCTAATAGATGAAAAGGCGCTGTATTGCAAATACAGGTGGTCAAACTCCTCCCGGCATCCAATGTCCGGAGGTGTTCAATTTTTTGTCTTCCTCCGGACGGTTTGAATGTTTACACAGGATCACCCAACGGGATGTCTTTCGGGACAGACCTCGAGCAAAACATTATTCCAGCAACAAAAAAGATTGACCGCCTCTGTTCCCCAACGGATCGGTCAATCTTTTTTAACTAGATGCCGGTAAGGAGCTGACCATTTTGCAGGCAGTGCCTTTTCCTTATTTTTAGTATAGTGGCATCTCCCCTTTTTGTCAAGCATCTCTCTTCTCCAAAAAATGACCGATCCTATTTTTTTTTTTGCAAAAATCTGTTATACTGAACCCAGCTTCTGCCCTGCGGCAGGAAGCACATAGGGGGATATTGTACATGAAAAAAGCAACGGTCAACGACTACTTCCGACATCACTGGATGAAGCTCATGCTCTTCGCGCTCTTTACGGCGGCGGTATCCTTTTTCGCGCCGCTGAAAAACTTCCAGCTCAAGTGGCTCATCGACTCCAAGAGCAAGCAGGAGGCGCTGGGCTATATGGGGCTGGTGTTCCTCATCACCTTCACCAGCTGGTTTTTCGAACGGCTGAGCCGCCGCTCTTTTACAAAACTCGCCTGCGGCGCAGTGGAGCAGGTACGGGGGCAGGTCATGGAGCGGGTGCTGCGCCGCCCGGTGTCCCAATATCAGCGGGAGGGCGACGCAGCCTATCTCTCCCTGCTGACCACCGACCTGCGCACTCTCTACGACGACTATTATATGTCCCTCTTCAACATCGCGTTCTGGGGCGGCATCATGCTCTGTGCGCTGGGGATGTACCTTTACATCAGCCCGGTGATGCTGGCGGCCATCCTGCTTGTGACCGTGCCGCCGCTGGTCCTGCCCCGGAAGATGAATGAGCAGCTCAAAGCCTCCCGAGACGCTTTTTCGCTCCAGATGGCGGGCTACACCCAGCAGCTCAAGGAGCTTCTGGGCGGGTTCGAGGTCATCCGGGGCTTTCTGCGGGAGGACGCCTATGCCGCCCGCCACCGGGATGCTTCCCGGCAGGCCCGCGACAGCGAGCAGGCCTACCAGCAGAGCCTCGACGCCATGGTGGTCAACACCTCTCTCATCAGCAACCTCATCTTCCCCATCGTCATGCTGGTGGGCCTTTTTCTCGCTTTCGACGGGCGGCTGACGATGGGCACCGTCTCCACCGCCGCCAGCATGGCGAACTTCGTCATCACGCCCTGTAATCAAATCGCCCAGTGCTGGGCCAAGGTCAAGTCCTCGAAGGGCATCCGTCAGCGGCTGGAAGCAGCCATGTCCGGCCCGGAAGAAGTCTCTGCGGGCCGGGCCATCGGTAAACTCGAGCACATCGAGTGCAAGGACACCGGCTTTGCCTACCCCGGAGCCGCTGCACCGGTGCTGCGCGGCGTCCGGCTGACGGTCTCCGGGCAGGAAAAAGCCGTCCTCGTGGGCGAAAGCGGCTGCGGCAAGTCTACACTGGCAAAGCTGCTGTTCCAGTACTACCCAGACTATACCGGCAGCATCCTCTTCAACGGCCAGCAGCTGCGGGACATCGACCGTCAGAGCCTCTACCAGCGGGTAGGCTACATTGCCCAGACAACCTATCTCTTCAATGACACCCTCCGCAGCAACATCTGCCTCGGCGCGGACTTCCCCGAGGCTCAGCTTTCCCACGCCATCGGGACGGCGGGCCTCACCGACTGGGTGAGCACCCTGCCCGACGGCCTCGACACCCTCATCAGCGAGAACGGCAAGAATCTCTCGGGCGGGCAGCGCCAGCGCATCGGCATTGCACGGCTGGCGCTTCGCCGGTACGACCTCATCATCGCCGACGAGATCACCGCCAGCCTCGACCCCGACACCAGCGGACAGGTCATGGAAAATCTGCTCGCCCTCCCCTGCATGGTGGTGGCCATCACCCACGACGTCTCGGGGGCGTTCATGAAGCAGTTTGACAAGGTATACCGGGTGGAGCACGGAAGCGTCACACAAGCATAAAAAGGAGGGCCTGTGCCGGGTTTCAGCACAGGCCCTCCTCTTGTTTTTACCGGTTATTTTGCCGCGTCGAACTCGGCGAGGATGTCGGCCTCCGGGGCCGGGGTCACAAGGCTGACCACCACGCAGACAGCCAGCGAGACGAGGAAGGCGGGCAGCAGCTCATAGATGCCGAAGACGCCGCCCAGCGGGCTGACGAGGTACTTCCAGACGAAGACCATCAGGCCGCCGGAGAGCATACCGGCCAGCGCGCCCTGCCAGTTGCAGCGCTTCCAGAACAGAGCGCAGAGGACGACCGCGCCGAAGGCGCCGCCGAATCCGGCCCACGCGAAGCTGACGATGCCGAAGACGCTGGAGTTGGGGTCGCGGGCCAGCACCACGCCCACCACGCTGACGCAGACGATGGTCAGGCGGGCGGCGAAGAGGCTCTGCTTCTCGCTCAGCTTGAGGTGGGCGAACTCCTGCAGGATGTTCTGGGACACGCTGGACGCAGCGGCCAGCATCTGGCTGTCCGCTGTGGACATGGTGGCCGCGAGGATGCCTGCAAGGATGAGTCCGGCCAGAATGGCCGCCAGTACGCCGTGCTGGCTGATGAGGCTGGCGACGCGGACGATGAGGGTCTCACTGGTGGAGCCGCTGAGGAATTCCAGCGCACCGGCCTTGGTCATGCCGAGGCCCACCATGCCGATGAGGATGGACGCTGCCATGGCGATGACCACCCAGACGGTCGCAATGCGGCGGCTGAGCACCAGCTTCTTCTCGTCCTCAATGGCCATGAAGCGGAGCAGGATATGGGGCATTCCAAAGTAGCCGAGGCCCCACGCCATCGTGGAGACGATGTCCAGCAGGCTGTAGGACGTCGCTCCGCCGGTCACGGCGTCGTGGCTGGCGGTCATGGTCAGGTAGCCGGAAAGGCTCTGGGCGTTCTCCACCACAGCGCCCCAGCCTCCGGCCACGACGATGCCATAGCCCAGAACCGCCACGAGGGCCAGCGACATGACCACCGACTGGATGAGGTCGGTGGTGGTGACGGCCCGGAAGCCGCCCAGAATGGTATAGCCCACGATGACGAGGGCCGACACCAGCATGGCGGCCATGTAGTCCACCCCGAAAAGGCTGTGGAACAGCTTGCCGCAGGCCGCAAAGCCCGAAGCCGTGTAGGGCACGAAAAAGACGATGATGATGACCGCGCCCAAAGCGTTCAGCAGGTTGCGCTGGTCATGGAAGCGGAGCGACAAGAACTGCGGCACGGTGATGGCGTCGAGGTTGGCCGAGTAGCGGCGCAGACGCCGGGCCACGATGAGCCAGTTGAGCCATGTGCCCAGCGCAAGGCCGATGGCCGTCCAGCCCGGCGAGGCGATGCCGCTCAGGTAGGCCAGACCCGGCATACCCATCAGAAGCCAGCTGGACATATCGCTGGCCTCGGCGCTCATAGCCGTGACCAGCGGGCCCATCTTCCGCCCGCCGAGGTAGAAGTCGGTGCTGTCGTTGTTGGTCTTGCTGTAGGCGAAGCCCACCAGCAGCATGGCCGCAAGATAGACGATGATGGTGACGATGATATAGATCTCACTCATATACATTTCCCCTTTGCTGCTTTCTCTATAAAAGCATGGCACGATTTTACCACACTAAAGCAGCAAAGTACAACCCTCTCCGACAGATTCTTCCCCTATGACCGAAAATTCGTCCTTTCCAGCGTCCAAAATCGCTCAATATGCCAACAGGCCGCCCCCTTTTCAGGGGACGGCCCGCCGGTTTGGATGAAGAAAATGATGAAAATAGAGAGGATGTCAGTTTATTTTGCGGCCTCGCCCTCGGGGAAGATGATCTTGTTCACGAAGAAGAAGATCACCATCGAGATGCCGCCGTTGAGCACGGTGGTGCCGATGTTGTAGATGAAGTCGGGCACCAGCAGACCGGCCACCGCCACCCAGATGCAGTTGATGGAGTTGACGATGCAGGTGATGAGACAGAAGGCCAGCAGATACCAGCCGATCTGTTTTGCCAGATTGCCCTTGCTGCGGAAGACGAGGCTGCGCTGGATGGGGAAATTGATGCACTCGCCGATGATCATGGCCACCATGTAGGCGCAGAAGTAGGGCAGGCCGCCGTGGGCCGCATCGTAGCCGAGGATGTTCCACTTGAAGGTCTCCCCGAAGAGGGTGATGTCGATGCCCGGCCAGCCGAAGTCCACCACCGGCAGACCGGCAAACGCTTTGGGCAGAAATTGCAGCAGCAGGTACTTGAACACGGTGATGAGGTTGGACACGATAACGAACAGTCCGCCCTCCCGCACCCATTTGGCCGCAGCCGGATGCTTTTGGGCAAAGGTATTCCAGAAATTCACGGTCGTTCCTCCTTCTCAGCCCTGACGCAGCCGCTTTTTCAGCTGGGCATTCAGGATGGCGTTCTTGATAAATTCGTAGATGACCCGGACGATGCCCACCAGCCAGAAGCCCTTCAGCTCCCAGACGAGGCCGTCCACCATCCCCATGCTGACCATGCCGTTGGTCATCTTGGCCAGCGCACGGAGGGGCATATTGTACTGGAAGACGGTGTTCAGGTCGGGCTTGCCCTTTGCAAAGCTGGCGTCGAGACGGCTGCGCAGCACCTTCTGGGCCAGCCAGCCCAGCGGGCTGCGGCCATGGTCCATCTCGCCCAGCGTCATGTTCCGGTCGATGCGGACGACGTCCTCCGGGATGGGATGGCCCAGCAGGGCCTCGAACTCGGCGTCGGTCACATAGGTGATCTGACCGGAGACGTAGTGGGTCAGGCTCAGGCCCGCGTAGGGGTCGGGGGCATTGGTGCCCTTGACGGTGATGTCTGCCGTCAGGCGGATGTCCACGCTGGACGCGCCCACCCGGAGCTGGTAGCTGCCTCCCTCGACCTCCCATGCGTTGGTCTTGACGTTCCAGTAGCGGAACGCCTTATCGTCCAGCGCGATGGTCACGGTCTTGCTCTCGCCGGGGGCGAGAGAGACCTTTGCAAAGCCCTTCAGCTCCTGCTCGGGGCGGAAGACCTTCGCATCCGGCTTTGCGACGTAGAGCTGGACGATCTCGGCACCGGCGGCGCTGCCGGTGTTGGTGACGGTAAGGGTCACGCCCGTTTCGTCGGCCTTGAGGCCGCTGTATTCGAAGGTGGTGTAGCTCAGGCCGTAGCCGAAGGGGAAGGCAGGCTTCACACCGGCGGTCTGATAGTAGCGGTAGCCCACATACAGGCCCTCGCGGTACTCCACATTCCGGCCCTCTCCGCCGAAGTTTGCCTTGGCGGGGGTGTCGTCGTGGGCCTTTGCCCACGTCTGGGACAGCTTGCCGCAGGGGCAGAGCTTTCCGGTGAGGATGTCCGCTGCCGCACCGGCACCCGCCTGTCCGCCCAGCGCGCCGTAGACCAGCGCCTTGCACCGGCCCACCCACGGGGTCTCCACCGGCGCACCGGCGCTCAGCAGGACGACGACATTCGGGTTGACGGCGGCCACTGCGTCCAGAAGCTGCTGCTGGTTCTCGGCCAGCGCCATATCGGCGCGGTCGAGACCTTCGCTCTCCCGCAGCTCATCGAGGCCGAGGCAGAGCAGGACGGTGTCGGCCTGCTTTGCGAGGGAGACGGCCTCCTCCTGCTTTTTGGGGTCTGCGGCTCCCTGACGGTCGAAGCCGGAGGCGTAGCCCACAAAGGCAATGCCGCTGTCGTCGGCTTTGATGCAGTCCAGCAGAGCATCTACCTGAAGCGCATTGACGGCGCTGGAGCCTGCGCCCTGATAGCGGGGCGTCTGGGCAAAGTCGCCGATGACGGCCAGCTTTTCGCCCGCCTTCAGGGGCAGGATGCCGTCCTCGTTCTTGAGCAGGACGATGCTCTCGGCGGCGGCGCGGCGGGCCAGTGCGTGGTGGGCAGCCGCGTCAAAGGTGCGGGGGGCTTTCTCCACTGCCGCGTGGGTGGAGAGCACCAGCTCCAGCAGCTCGTCGAGGCGGGCGTCGAGGTCGGCCTCGGCGACTTTGCCGTCCTTCACGGCCTTCATCAGCTCCCGGATGGAGTCGCCGCCGGGGCAGGGCATCTCGAGGGTGGAGCCGTTCTTCACGCCGAGGGCGTGGTCGTTGGAGCCGCCCCAGTCGGTGACGACCGCCCCGTCGAAGCCCCAATCCTTCCGCAGGATGTCCTGCAGGAGATGGGCGTTCTCATTGGCGTAGGTGCCGTTGATGAGGTTGTAGGAGGTCATGATGGTCTTGGGCCGGGCCTCCTTGACCACGATCTCGAAGCCGGTCAGGTACAGCTCCCGCAGGGTGCGCTCGTCCACCACCGAGTCGGAGGCCATCCGGCGCAGCTCCTGACTGTTGACCGCGAAGTGCTTGGGGCAGGCAGAGATGCCGTTTTTCTGGATGCCGCGCACATAGGCAGCGGCCATTTTGCCCGCGAGGATGGGGTCCTCCGAAAAATACTCGAAGTCACGGCCGCAGAGGGGGCTGCGCTGGATGTTCAGGCCGGGGCCGAGGAGGACAGCCACTTCCTGTGCGGCGGCTTCCTCGCCCAGTGCCTCGCCCACGGCCTCGCCGAGGGCCTCGTCCCAGCTGCACGCCGTGGCGGAGGAGGTCGGGAAGCAGGTGGCCGGGACGCTGGGGTTCAGGCCCAGATGGTCGGCCGCCCCTGCCTGCTTGCGGACGCCGTTGGGGCCGTCCGACAGGGTAATGGACGGGATGCCCTTGCCGGGCAGGGCACGGGTGGTGAAGACCGTCTCGCCCGAGAGCAGGGCACATTTCTGTTCTAGATTCAGTTTCCGGATGATGTCAGTGTGCTTCATCGCATTTTCCTCATTGATCCCTGAGCGGGGCAAAGGCCCGCTGTTCGTTGCAGCGGGCCTTTGCCATCGGTTTTGTTCAGGTGCTGCACGGAGAGTGCTTACGTCTTAGACTTCTTCCTCTTCCTTGCGCTTTTTGTAGTTCTTGATGGCGGTGTACTCCAGACCCACGAGGAGCAGTGCGGCGACGACGTCTGCACCGATCAGGACGATCTTCCACTTTGCCATACCGGGGTTCAGGTTCTCCTCATCGTAAGCGCGGCTGTTGACCACGGTGTAGAGGATGTTCTTGGCAGCGGTGCGCATGGCCTGCTTGCTGCTGTTGGTCAGGACAGTCACGTTGTTGTAATCGTTGCCCGTGGTGCAGAGCATCAGGTCGCCGCCGTTGCGGACAGCCTGATCGGCGGTCATGTAGCCGTAGACGCCGAAGTAGTCGGTCTCGACGAAGCCGAGGAAGCCCCACTCGCCGCGCAGGACGTTCTGCAGCAGCTCAGAGCAGCCGCCGGCCCAGCGATTGCCGATGTAGTTGAAAGAGGACATGACTGCGTGGCAGTCTGCATCCTTGACCGACATTTCGAAGGGCTTGAGGTAGATCTCACGGATGGCCTGCTCGTTGGACCAGGTGGCCGCCATGCAGTTGCGGTTGCCCTCCTGATCGTTCAGGGCAAAGTGCTTCATGTAAGCGTAGACGCCGTGCTCCTGTGCACCTGCGATGGCGCTTGCAGCCATTTCGCCGGACAGGACGCCGTCCTCCGAGTAATACTCGAAGTTGCGGCCGGAGAATGCGGTGCGGTGGATGTTCATGGCCGGGCCGTACCAGCCGGAGGTGTTCATCTCGTTGGCCATCTTGCCGATGCTGTCGCCGAAGTCATGGGCCAGATCCTTGCTCCAGGTCATGCCGATGAGGGTAGCAGCCGGGAAGCCGACCGAGCCGACGCCGGTGAAGTTGTTGTTGATGGAGGCGGGGCCATCGCAGTCGTTGGTGCGTACCTTGCCGACGCTGTCCACCGCTGCGGTCTGATAGCCGCCGAAGCCGATGGTCTGCTGCAGGTCGTCGATGCTCATCTCGTCCAGCAGGTCATCCCACTTGGAGTCGTTGTAATCCACGCCGCGCAGGTCAGCCAGCTTGAGGCCGTTCTTTGCGCCGGTGGTAATGTCCTCTGCGTTGGGGTCCTCGTCCTTCTCGTAGCCGGACTCGGTGTAGGTGAAGCAGTTCTCGAAGCCGGCCTTGACCTCGTCGCTCATCTCGTAGGTAGCAGGAGCGGCAGTGGCCTCATCGTAGTTTGCGAAGCCGTCTGCACGGGACAGATAGGTGATCTCGCCCTCAGCGAAATCGAACTGGTTGGTGGCCACGACCTCATCGCTCCCGCGCTTGTTGGACTCGTTGTAGACGATGTCCGAAGCGAAGTTGCAGGTCTTGGAATCCAGAGCGGTGTGGGAGTCTGCGTTGGTGCTGATGACGTAGTCGCCAGCCTCCAGCACATAGCAGCCGTTGTTTTGGTAATCGTAGGAAGCCAGCTCCTCCACCGGGATGGTGAAGTCGATGGTCTCGCTCTCGCCGGGAGCCAGCTCGTCGGTCTTGGCGAAGTCCAGCAGGTTTGCGGAGGCCTTCTCGATGCCGCCGTTGGTATACGGAGGATCGCTGTAGATCTCGACAACATCCTTGCCGGCGACAGAGCCGGTGTTGGTGACAGTGACGGAGAACTTCAGGTCTGCGCCATCGTTGGTGATGTCGCTCATCTTCTGGGTGAAGGTGGTGTAGCTCAGGCCGTAGCCGAAGGGATAGACCACTTCCTTGTCGTAGTCGATGAGGCCCTCATCGGCAGCCGTCTCATAGAACTTGTAGCCGACGTAGATGCCCTCGACGTAGTTGACGAAGGAGGGAGTGGTGCCCTCGGGGTCGAACATACTTGCATTGGAGTTGAACTCGGAAGCGTTGGTGTACTTGAAGTCGCCGAAGTTGTTCCACCACGGAGAGGCGGTCAGGTCGGTGACATAGGTGTCTGCGGTGCGGCCGGAGGGGTTGACCTCACCGGCGACCACGCGGCCAAAGCCCTCAAAGCCGGACTGGCCGGTGCCGGGGCAGAGCAGAACGCCCTTGATCTGGGGGTAATCCTTGACCCAGCCCATCTCGAATGCGTTTGCGCCGTTGTAGACGACGATGACATTGTCGAAGTTGGAAGTGACCAGATCGATCAGCTCTTCCTCGCGGTTGGACAGCTGCAGGAAGTGGTCGCCTGCATCCCAGTCGTTGCCCTCGTTCAGGGTGTCGTCATAAGAGCCGTTGTAGTAGCCAGCGCCGCGCTGAGAGCCGCGGTAGTCTGCCACACGGCGGACCCAGCTGCCGTCCACGACAGCAGCCATATCGGTGGGAAGGTCTGCGCCCTCGCCGCCGACGCGGGTGATGACCACCATGGCGGTGTCAGAGTATTCCTTGGCATTTGCCATCATCTCGTCGGTGTACAGGCTGACATTCGGCTCGGGCAGGGTCCAGTCCTGCTGTGCCATGCCGACGCTGGGACGGGTAGCGCAGTAGTCGGTGTAGAACTTGCTCAGCTCGTCGTTGGTCTCGATGCCCGCATCGTGCAGGCCGGTGAGCAGGTCGGTGACGGGATAGGCGTCGTTCAGCGCGCCGGAGCCGGTGCCGCCGTAGCAGGGGCTGGTGGAGGCCCAGCCAAAGACGTTCAGCTTGGAGCCGGAGGCCACAGGCAGGATGTTGTCATCGTTCTGTGCCAGAACAATGCCCTCCTGCGTGATCTCGTTCACCAGCTCGGTCGCCTCTGCGGAGGTCTCCTCGCTGATGGAGCCTTCACCGGAGACCAGATCCAGCATGGTGGACATGGGGCCGGTGCAGATGAGGTTGACAACGATGACCAGTGCCAGCAGAATGGCGACACCAGACTGCGCGCGGACCATCTTCTTCTTGGCTTTCGGCAGCTTCTTGGCCGCAAACATCGCAACAAGTGCGACCACGACCACGACGCCGAAGGCGATCAGGTAGTTCTGGATGTTGGAAACCACCTGCATTACATCATCCATATTGACGGACAACATAATTCTTCCTCCTTATTCTGAATTCATATTTCCCGGGCACAGCTCCCGGACTGTTGGCATCCATTATAAAGGAATTCAATGAAAATTTACAAAGATTTTCACAACCTGTCATTTCCGAGGCATATTTTGCAGAAGTTTCATTTTGGTTTCAAATTTTATTGTGCTTATTCACAAATACAGGCCCGGTTTTATTGTGCAAAACAGAAAAAAACTCTCCGGCATTGCGAAGCAATGACGGAGAGGTTTTTCTTTATTCCGGGATCGGCAGCAGGATCCGCAGCGTGAACCAGCCGTCGGCCCAGTGAAGGGTCATGGTGCCGTCGTGATCCTGCGCTGCCGCCTGCACGCCCCGCAGGTCGTAGCCGCCGTGGGTGTTGTGGCGGGGCAGGCCGTCTGCGCCCAGTTCCACGGGCTGGGCGCAGTAATTCTCGAAGCGGAGCATCACACAGCCGCTCTGGTCATAGACGGCCACCCGCAGCAGCCGCTTTTCGGGGTCCGGCTCTGCCGCGACACACTCGATGGCGTTGTCCAGCGGCGCGCCCACGAGGGTGCACAGCTCCCGGGTCGTCAGGAACCCCAGCTTACTGCCATCGGCCACGCTGGTCATGTTGATGCCCCGCTGCTGGCAGTCCATGCTCTTTGCAGTGAGCAGGGTGTCCAGCACCGGATTGCCGGTCTTGTTCTCGGCCTCATACCGGCGGATGCCGCTTTCCATCCGGGCCAGCGCGGCGTCCTGCTTGGCCCGGTCGCGCTCGGCACGGATGTCTGCGATCTGAATTTTCAACTCATGGTAGCGGCTGTTGATGAGCCGGATGCCCTCTTTGCTCCGCTTGTACTGTTCATACTGGCGGTGGAGCACCTCGTCCATCGCCGCAAGCTCGCTGTGGAGGGCCGCCTCCCGCAGCTGCTCGTGCTGGACGGTCAGGATGAGGACGCCGCAGATGTCCACCAGCGTGCGGATGTAGTAGACGCTCATGTCCACCTCGCGGTCGCCCAAGAACAGCAGGTTGCTCACCGCGAAGACCATCGCCGCCATGACGACGGCCACGAGGGCCGCTTTTCCGCTGATGACGATGCGGCCCTTGGGGCTGGCGTGCTTGTGCTCCAGCAGCCAGATGCAGCCAAAGACCCCGCTGTAGACCACCGCCAGCAGCGACAGCGACAGGCCATCGGCCCCGCTGCGCTGGGGCCAGAGGAAACAGTGCAGCTGCCACTCGGCGCTGGCGGCCAGCTCGGCCAGAACAAAGACCCGGGCGCAGACATACCCGGCCTCCAGCAGCGAGATGGTGCGGGTGAGCCAGAGGTAAAGGTACTGCATCGCCACCGCCGCCGCCATGCAGGGGATCCACCACGCCAGCGGGACGCTGCCCGTGGCCTGCAAAAAAGCGCAGAGGACCAGCGCCCACGCCGCGCTGACGGCGAGGGTGGCTTTCGGGCCGAAGCGGAGGCCCAGCGGCAGGGCGTAGATGCCCACGGCCAGACACTCGGCCAGCGCCGTGTAGAGGCGCGGGATACTGGGCAGCGCCGTCATGCGCCTCCACCTCCGATGTGGTCGGCCAGCGCCGCGAGGAAAGCTTTCCGCCGGGGCCGGCTCAGCTGCAATTCATAAGGTCCTACCTGCACCATCCCCTGCTGCACCCCCTTCACCTGCGCCAGATTGACGAGGTAGCCGCTGTTGCAGCGGGCAAAGGGCCGCTCAGCCAGCTTCTCCTCGAAGGCTTTCAGAGTGCCCGCCGCCGCGAAGTCCCCCTCCTCGGTGTAGAAGTGGACGCGGTGGCCCTCGCTTTCCAGATAATAGATGAGGGAGGAGTCCAGCCGCCGAAGCCCGCCCTCCACCGGCAGGGCCAGATAGTGCCGCACCCGGCGGCGCAGCTGCTCCTCCGCCTTCCGGAGCTGCTGCGAAAAGGCAAAGTAGGGCACCGGTTTGAGCACATAGTCCAGCGCACCCACCGCGTACCCGCCGATGGCGTACTGGGCCATATTCGTGATAAAGACGATGATGACGTCCTTGTCCAGCTCCCGCACCCGCCGGGCCGTCTCCATCCCGTCCAGATGCTTCATCTCCACGTCCAGAAACAGGACATCGTACACCGGGCGGTAATCATCCAGCAGCTCCATCCCGTCGGCAAACTCCGTCACAGCAAACTCGGTGCCATACTGCCGGGTGTGCCGCTGCACATAGCCTTGCAGCTGCGCCCGCACCTCTGCCTCGTCCTCCACCAGAGCGATGCGTATCATTGCCGCACCTCCTTTTTCCGCAATTTCTCTGGTTTTTATTGTAACACGAAACCGGGCCGGTGGCAAATGGGAAGGCTCTTTTTCTGCCGCGTCCCCCAGTCTAACCGCTATAGCAGTTTGCGTTTTTAATGCACAAGCAACATCCGCAAACTGCATATCGCAAATATGCCGTGTTGATGGGCACTATTTTTGAAAATTGCGATAAACACAAAAGCAGCAGCCTCACTCTGCGTTCGGTGAGGCTGCTGCTTTGTTCTTTCAGGGAAGATCTCAGTTCGTTTTGACGGCCACGAGGATGCGGATCTTCTTTCCGCCTGCGCAGCCGAAGTTGTCGTACCAGCCGATGAGCTTGTAGTCCTCGGTGTTGACCTTGGGCAGCGAGGTGGCGAAATACTGGCCGTTCGACCACAGATAGACCTGCATATCGTCGGCGGTCTCATACCGCTTGTCCCCGCTCATGACCGAAGCCGCGCCCAGCCTGTCGATGACCACCGGCGAGAGCTGGAGCATCCGGTTGATGGCCTTGCCGTCGGCAGAGCGGCCGATGGCGATGCCGCCCGCCACGATGGGATACTTGGTGGAGGTGCTGTAGGCCACCTGCTTGCCGCCGGTGTAGCAGACGTAGGTGGCGCCCTCACCCAGATAGTTGAGGAAATCACCCAGCGTGCCGCCCACACTGTCGCCGGTGCGGCGGAGCACATAGCTGAAGAGCTGGTCCGTCTTGCCGGTCAGGGTGTTCCAGGTAGAGCTGACGATGCTGCCGTCGATGAGGCCGTAGAGCACATCGCTGGTGCTGGGCACCAGAATGTTCTTCACGTCCTGAAAGGTCTCCTCGTCGGTCTTCTTCACCGTGGTGGTGGTGGTCGTCGTCGTGGGGAGGCCTGCGGCCTCCTTTGCGGCGTCCTGCGCCTTCTCGCTGATCTTCTTGTCGATCTTCTTAGCGGCTTCGTCCGTCAGGCGGCGGACGGAATCCAGCGCGGCATACTCCCACAGGTCGCCGGTCACATCGTTGAGGATGACCCGGTCGATCTCACCGGCGGCGTTGGTGGTGTAGTAGCGGACGTCGTTCTCACTCAGCGTTACCCCCGATAGGCGGCTGGGGCGAACTGCCCCAGCCACACCCTCCGACGTCGTATCAAGGATCTGCACGTTGTCTGCAAACGGGGTGTCACCCAGTGCGGTGCCGTCGGCGCGGATGGTGCCGCTGACCGGGCGGGGCGAGATGGACTTAACTCTCTCGCCGCCCTCGTCCACGCAGATCTCCACCAGCTTGCCCGCCGGGAAATTGAGCTTATTGTTTACGTTGACGGTGCGGGCCGTGCCGTCGGTGCACATGATGGAGACGGCCTGCTGCACCTCGGCGCTGTTGGTCTCCACGAGGGTGCGGGATGAGGACTGCACCACGCCGTAAAAGACGGCGTCGGCCTCGTCTCCGGTGAGGACGGAGACTACGGCGTCGTTCATGCCCAGCAGCAGCGTGACCACCTGACCCACGCCGCCGCCGGACAGGGAGGACAGCTGGTAAGCCACGGAGGGCGAGGCGATGGTGTAGCTGACCCCGGCCACAGTCACAGAGGTCGGGGCGCTGGCCGAGGGCGAGACCGCCGTCACACGGCCTGCGGCACGCTTATTGTAGATCCACAGGGTGCGGGCGCTCTCGTTATAATAGTAGACATCATAGGGCGAGAGGGCCGCAGAGGTGGTGACTTCGTCGTTGCGGTAGATGGCCGCCGGGGCAAAGGGCAGGGCCGTGGCCGCATCGGCCACGAAGGGGCCTTTGACGTTGTCCAGCAGGACGGAGGAGATGTCCACCTGACCGTTGCTCACCGCAAAGCCCAGCGTGGAGGCGTAGACCTGACCGCTGCCGTTCATGGCCGTGAGGGCATTGTAGAAGAGCACGGTGCCCTGCTCGAGGGTCAGCACCTCGCCCTGACGGGCGCTGATGTCATTGCGCAGGCCCAGTGCGCTTGCCTTATTGAGCTGGGCCGAGGGGAAGGTGCCGCCGAGGCTCGCCACATCGTAGCCCAGCAGGCGGAGGGCCATGGTGCAGGCCTCCTCCAGCGTAACGGCATTGTCCGGGCGGAAGCTGCCATCGGAGTAGCCGGTCATCCAGCCGTTCTGGACGGCAGTGCGGATGTAGACGGCGTAGGGCGAATCGCTGTCCACGTCGCTGTACAGACGGCCGGTGCGGCCCTGTGCTGCGGCGGTGTCGCGGTAGGCCGAGAAAGCCGTCAGGAGACGGGCCGCCTGCCCACGGGTGAGGGGCACGCCCAGAGAAGCGGACTGCTCGGCGGTCAGACCGCCCAGCGCCGTCGCCGTCTGGACTGCCGCGTTGGAGCCGACCGCCGAGGCGGGCAGCACCAGCATGGAAACCGCCACGCAGACGGCCAGCAGGAATGCGAGGAATCTTTTTTTCATGGTAAACTCCTTATAGAATCAACGCCATCACCTCTCCCTTTGGGAGAGGTGGCGAGCGAATGCGAGACGGAGAGGGCAAGCCGCCTGACAAAGGAGGAGCATCCTTGCCCTCTCAGTCACCTTCGGTGACAGCTCTCCCAAAGGGAGAGCCAGAAGCATTCCCGAGAGGTTAGTCATACCTCAACGCCTCGATGGGGTTCAGGCGGGCGGCACGGCGGGCAGGCAGGAAGCCGAACAGGACGCCGATGCCGCAGGAGATGCCCACGGCGATGGCCGCTGCGTCCGCCGAGGGGGTGACGTTCAGGGTGATGTCCGTCAGGACGAACGGAAGGATCTGGTTGATGATGGCCGAGACGATGTAGCCCAGCACGATGCCGAAGCAGCCGCCCAGCGCCGACGTGACGCCGGCCTCCACGACGAACTGGGTCAGGATGGTGCTCTCCTGTGCGCCCAGCGCCTTCCGGATGCCGATCTCGCGGGTGCGCTCGGTGACAGACACCAGCATGATGTTCATGATGCCGATGCCGCCCACCAGAAGCGAAATGCCTGCGATGGCCGTCAGGACGCCCACCATAATATTGATCATAGAGGACATCTGCGACATTGCCGCACTCAGGCTCATGACGAAGACGTAGTCATCCTTACTGACCAGCTTCTTGAGCCGCGACTGCAAAAACTCCTGTGCCTCGTCCGAGTGGTCTGCATCCTGCAGCACGACGTAATACTGGCTGACGCTGCTTCCGCTGCTGAGGCTCAGCAGGGTGGTGTAGGGGACAAGAACAACGTCGTCGTTGCCGCCCTCGTACTGGGCGGCGGGCTTGGAGCGGCCTTCCAGCACGCCCACGATGCGAAACTCGTTTGCACCCACCTTGAGGGTGCTGCCGAGGCCGTTGCCGCCGAAGATCTTGCGGTCCACATAGTCGCCGATGACGCAGATGTTCTTGTTGTCCATCAGGTCGGTGTACTGGATGCCCCGGCCCTTGGCCACCTTATAGTTGTTGATGGTCAGATAATCCTCATTGACGCCGCTGATGTAGGTGCGGCGGTACTTCTCCCCTGCCACCCGCAGCGGGTCCGTCCCCGCGCTGGCGATGGGCGAAAGGCCCCTGTAATACTCCGGCTTCTGGTTGATGATGTTATACACATCGCTGACCTCCACCGTGCGGGTGCTGGCGGTCATGACGTTGACCGACAGAATATCGCTGCCCATATCGGAGTAGAAGTCCTGCATCATGTGGGTCATGCCGTTGCCGAGGCCGACGATGACGATGACGGCCATAACGCCGATGATGATGCCCAGCATGGTGAGGAAGGTGCGGACTTTGTTGCTCCACACGTTCTGGATGGCCTGCTTGAAGGTCTCCTTTATCATGCGTGCGCTCCCTCCTCTCCGGCTTTCGGGGCCGACATCATGAGGTTCGGCTGCACGACCGCCTCGGGGGCGTGGGCGTCGCCGTCGTAGACGACGACACCGTCCTCCAACCGGATGATGCGCTCTGCCTGCACGGCGATGGAGTTGTCGTGGGTGATGAGGACCACGGTGTGTCCCTGTTTGTGCAGTTCCTGAAGCATCCCCAGCACCTCCCGGCCGGTATGGGAGTCCAGCGCGCCTGTCGGTTCGTCGGCCAGAATGATGGGCGGGTTGCGGACAAGGGCGCGGGCGATGGACACACGCTGCTGCTGGCCGCCGGAGAGCTGGTTGGGCTTGTTCCGGAGCTTGCTGCCCAGACCCACCTGTTCCAGCGCTGCGATGGCGCGGCGGCGGCGCTCGCTGCCGCCCACGCCTGCGTAGATGAGGGGGACTTCCACGTTTTCCAGCAGGGTCAGCTTGGGCAGCAGATTATACTGCTGGAAGATGAAGCCCAGCTTCTCGTTCCGGATGGCCGCTAGCTCACGGCGGTTCATCTTGCCGACATCGCTGCCGTCCAGCAGATACCGGCCGTGGGTGGGCACATCCAGACAGCCGATGATGTTCATGCAGGTGGATTTGCCGGAGCCGGACTGGCCCACGATGGCCACGAACTCGCCCCGGTCTATCTTCATGGAGATGTGGTCTGCCGCTTTGACGAGGGTGTCACCCATCTGGTAGTATTTGCAGACCTCGTCAAACTCGATCAGGGCGCTCATTCGTCGCCTCCTTCGGCAGACACCATCATGTTGCTGTAGAAGTCGGTCGCGCTGACCGTCGAGGTGTCGTAAGCGATGGTGTCGCCCTCCTGCAGGCCGCTCTTCACCTCGATGTAATCATCGTCACTGATGCCGGTGGTCACTTTGACGTAGACATAGCCCTCGGGGGCGGTCATGGAGGCCTCGGCGTTGGCAGCGCTGGGCGAATCCTTCGTCACCAGCACATAGCTGCCCCGGACGAGGGCGGCGTTGGGCAGGGCCAGAACGTCTTTGACGCTGGCGGTGGTGATCTTGGCCGAGGCATTCATGCCGGGCAGCAGATCGCCCATCTCGTCGATGCGGACGGTGACGGGGTAGCTGGTGGAGCCGTTGGCAGTGGTGCCGGCCACGAGGATGCTGCTGATGGTGCCCTTATAGGTCTCGCCTGGGACGGCGTCGGCGGTGATCTCCACCTCCTGCCCGACCTTGAGCGAGCGGATCTTCAGCTCGTCCACGTTGAGCTTCAGTTCCAGATAGCTCATATCGTAGATGGTGCAGAGGTTCTGCATGGCTGCGTCGTTGGCGCTGAGCTTATCGCCGGCTTTGACCTTTTTGTCCACGATGGTGCCGCTGATGGGCGCATCGATGGTGTAGTGGCTGATGTTCCGCTCTGCGGAAGACATCCGCAGCTCGGCAGAGCGAAGATTGTCGGCGGCGTTCTGGGCCTGCTTGTCCAGATCCTTGCCGGTGATGCGGAGGAGCACGTCGTCCTGACGGACGGTGCTGCCCTCCCTGACGCAAAGCTCGGACACGGTGCCGGAGGCAGCGGCCACGACAGTCTCCTCGCGCTGGTAGGCAAAGTGGGCCGAGTTGAGGGAGCTGACGCCGTTCACCTGCGCCACTGCGGCCTGCGCGGTGGTCAGGCTGCCCGTGTTGGGCACCGCGATGGTGACGGTGCAGGTCATGAGGCTGGCGTCACCGGAGGGGTCTGCGCCCGATACCGAGCGGATGGTGCCGTTCAGCACCTCAAAGGTGGTGTCCGGCATGACCTGTGCGGCCTGACCGACGGCGAAGCTCTGGGCCTCGGCGGCGGGGAAATCCACGGCCAGCAGCATCACAGAGGTGTCGCGAACGGTGGCGACGGTCTGACCGGCCTGCACCGCATCGCCAGCGGCCACGGCAAAGGAGCTGACCTCGCCGCTGATCTTCGTGCGGACGTTCCGGGCGTCGGCAGCATCATCGTAGCTGCGCTGGGCCTGAGACACCGAAAGCTGTGCGCTCTCGAGGTCGCCCTCCACATCCGAGCTGTCGATGACGTAGAGGACATCGCCCTTCTGGATGGTGTCGCCCAGCTCGAAGTCGGCGGTGAGCACCGTGCCAGTGACGAGGGACTTGACGGTGTAGGAATCGGCGGCATTGATGGTGCCGCTGCCGTCGTAGACGTTCACGATGTCGCGGCGTCCCAGCGCCTCCTGCACATACGCCATGTCTGCCGATGCACTGCGGCTCCTGCGGGGGATGACCACCACCGCCAGCACTGCCACGGCCACGACCGCCGCGATGCAGCGCTTTTTGTGGGTCCTGATAAAGTGGAGCACCTTATTTTCCCCGCCGGTGTTCTCCTGCGGAGAGGCGTCCTGTGTCTTTTTGTTGAAACCTAGCATGAAAAGCCTGACCTCCTGTGATTTTTCCTGTAGACCTGTGAAAAAGAAGAATGCATTCCTCCTGCGTTCATCGCTCTGCGCCCTTCCCGCCGCACCCGCAAAAATCATCCCACCTGCGAGTTCCTGCTCCGGGTCAGCTGCGCAAATCAATGTTATGATACCATCTTATAAAACGGACTACAAGGAAGATTTCCTGCACGATTTGCAACTTTTTTGAAAATTTTTCCACTGTCCTGAATATCCCGGGGAATAAAGGCTCCCACCCGGGGCAGATCCTCCGGGCGGGAGCCTTGCTGTTTTTTACGTCTGCTTACAGACAGCCGCATGGCAGGCGGAACAGGCTCATCTTGCAGGAAATGAAAAACAGGAAGCTCCCGCCGGGGAACTCCCTGTTGTACATATCGTAGAGGTTACCGCAGTATCCCATAGGTTTTCTCCGCCACCGGCTCGCACCATTCGTTGGAGGTATCCTCGCCGGGCACTTCCACTGCCAGATGAGAGAACCAGCAATCGGGTGCAGCACCGTGCCAGTGCTTGACCTCCGGGGGAATGTTCACCACATCGCCCGGATGCAGTTCCAGCGGAGCTTTGCCCCATTCCTGATAGTAGCCCCGGCCTGCCACGCAGACAAGGATCTGTCCGCCGCCCTTTGCGGCATGGTGGATGTGCCAGTTGTTCCGGCAGCCCGGCTCAAAGGTGACATTGTAAATGCCAACCTGTGCGGTGGACAAGGGTGCCAGATAGCTTTTTCCGCTGAAATATTGTGCAAAACCGTCGTTGGATGCACCGATGGGGAACACCATTTCACTCTGGTGCTGTGCTTTGGCATCCTCCGCAGCGTCCTCTGCCCAGACTTCCTTTGCCATGCGGAAAGCCGCCCATGCCTTGGGCCAGCCCGCATAAAATGCCGCATGGGTCAGGATCTCTGCAATCTCAGTCCGAGTAATACCGTTGTTTTTCGCTGCCGTCAGGTGATACCGAAACGAGGAGTCCGTCAGTCCCTGCGCCATCAGTGCCACCACCGTCACAAGGCTACGGTCCCGGAGGGAGAGTTTATCCTCTCGGCTCCACACCTGCCCGAACAGTACTTCATCGTTAAGTTCTGCAAATTTTGGTGCAAATTCGCCCAGAGCATCCCGCCCTGCTGTCTGTTTCACTGCCATTATACGTTCCTCCCCATCTCGTAAGCCTGTGCCATGGCAGGCGTACCGCACACTGCACCCGGCTCGTAAACGCCACCTGCTACAAGGACTCCCTTTTCCACGGCACCTTCCACACAGTCTGCATAGCCCCGGAAGCAGGTCAGCGTAGTGTCCGCAGAGGCTTTTTCCTCGTCTGCCATGGTGGTGATGTAGTAGAATTCCTTGTCTTTGACCTCAAGCCACCGTGCCACGGTACGGTCGATCACTGCCTTCAACTGGGCACTGATGGAGTAGAAGTATACCGGGCTTGCCAGCACAATGACATCGGCATCGATTATCTTTTGCAGGATGTCTGCCATATCATCCTTGTGGACGCAGGCTCCGCCGTGGGTGCTGCAGTAGTAGCAGCCGGAGCAGGGAGCCACCTTTTTCTCAGCGACCCGGATCTTTTCTGCTTTGTGCCCGGCATCCTGCGCTCCACGCAGAAATTCGTTGCATAGAATATCAGAGTTGCCGCCCTTCCGGGGACTGCCAGACAAAATCAATACCTTCTTGCTCATAGGGACCTCCTTGACAGCAAAGTGCATCCGCATTATGATGTTGATAAAGTTTGACTTTATCATACAACTTAAAGCGTACTTTAAGTCAAGGGCTTTTTGAAAAACGGAGGTTTCAGATGATCTATACCGTAGGTGAAATGGCACAAAAGCTGGGCGTACCTGCCTCCACCCTGCGCTACTACGACAAAGAAGGGTTACTTCCCTTTGTGGAGCGTTCCTCCGGCGGCATTCGGATGTTCCGGGAAAACGACTTCGAGTGGCTGCAGGTCATCCGCTGCATGAAAAAAGCCGGAATGTCCATCAAGGATATCCGGCAGTATATTGAGCTTTCCATGCAGGGAGACAACACCATCGACGCCCGGCTGGAGATGTTCCGGCATCAGCGGGAGGTGCTCACCCAGCAAATCCAGCAGTTACAGCATACGCTGGAGACTGTGGAGTATAAATGCTGGTTCTATGAAGCCGCCAAAGCCGCTGGGACAGTGGATGTTCCCGGTGCGATGACCGATGCGGATGTACCTGAGCAGTTCCGTGCCATCCGGCAGGAGCTTCGGGGACAGAAGATGCCGAATATCGAAAGATAAGAAATGCCGTTCCAGTTGCTTTTGGAACGGCATTTCTCTTAATCTTCTAACCCATGGCTCCCGGTTACGGTTTTCAAGTATTTCTCCGGGTCGCCGTTCAGAATCAAGTCCGCTTTGTTGATAAGGTTTTGAACACACAGCCGTCGGGAACAAGCCGGAATTGTCATTTCCGAAGAAAACGAAAAATCCGAACCCTTCTCCTATCGGAAAAAAGTTCGGATTTCGTTGTTGTGGTGCACCTCCAGGGACTCGAACCCTGGGCCCACTGATTAAGAGAGC